>Ga0268278_1000123_pt1 | contig 59538 bp, 53 predicted proteins | sample saktaG_3_FD_190135 | JGI IMG/M metagenome (GOLD analysis project Ga0268278, IMG submission 190135) | Saline water microbial communities from Sakinaw Lake, British Columbia, Canada - sak_2010_1_5_55m | ecosystem: Environmental > Aquatic > Non-marine Saline and Alkaline > Saline ...
TACTTATTTCTTTACTTAGTTGCTGATATTTTACACAATCGATTTAACGTTAAAATCAGTCAACTTCTTCCCATGTATGAATCACATATCATAACTTAGTTGTCATTTTTAAAAGTTTGAACATCTTGCCTCTCTCGACAATTCCCTTAAAAATTTTGTTTATAGATATTTTATTGGGCCTGGCAGGTAAAAAACGATGTGGTGAGTTTGGGAAGGCATGAAGATCGCTCAGGGCTGTAAATACCTCATCATCAGAGGAATGGCAACGAAGGTGCCGATAGAGCTGCCGATGTTGACGAAGGCGACCAGGAGCAGGATTCGTGTAATTTTATTGTGCCAGAAGCCGCGTACCGAGGTAATGTCATCCCTCAGGGCGATGAAGTCTTTGACCTGAGGTTTCCGCAGTGATGCTTCGGTGAGACCCGCTACCCAGCCGGCTGCTATCATCGGGTTCAGGGAGGTGATAGGGGCTGCGATTATCGATGCGGCGATAGTGGCCGGATGCGCCAGCACAATAACGGCGCCAAGACCGGCAAGGCCTGAGTTTACAACGACCCACCATTTGATCATATTCAGACTCGCCAGGCTACCCGCATGAAAAAATCCGGCTATTATCAGTCCGATGACGGCCACGGGAATGCCCCATGCGAAAACCTTTCCCCAGCGGCCTTTGGGAGGAAGTTCATTAAGAGCGGAAAGATTTACTTCCTTTTCGATATTTTTTAATATTCCGGGGACGTGTCCGGCACCCACCACTGCAACAATTTTAGAACCGGGAGCATTTTTTATTCTATCGGCTAAATATTGATCCCTTTCATCAATAAGAACGGTTTTTATTTCCGGGAGCTTCTGTCCGAATGTTTCAAGCGCCAGTTCCAGCACATCCCCCTGTTTCAGTTTTTCTATATCTTCTTCACTTATATCCTCTGAGTCAAGCATGGACATGAGCATTCCGGGCAGCAACTTAATTTTGTTCCAGAACCGCATCATCCGCCAGGTACGCAGGAGCGTTATACGGATATCCCGGTCGGCAAGGACGATTTCCGCCCCCGTTTTTTCTGCCTGGTCTATAGCACGAAGCATCTCCTCGCCGGGCTTAATACCGAATTTGTCGGCAATCTTTTTTTGAAATGATGCCATCAGCAGTTGTGAGAGCAGAAGAGTCGTTTGCTTTTCCCGGATGACCTTGACGATATCGGTTTCCTGCCACTTCTTTTTCTGTTTGATTGCGTCAAACCGCGCGCTGCAGAGTTCAACGCATACCGTATCCGGTTTTTCGGCTGCGATAACCTGTTCGACGAGCTCCGAGCTTTCCCTGGATACATGGGCGGTACCGACCAGGATAATTTCTTTGCCGTCATGCATCAGGCGATGTATGTTTTCATGTTCCAAGCGTTATTCCTGTTTTAATTGTAAATTGGTGATGGAAAGTACCAGCATTTCTTTTGATTGTAAAGGAAAATGCGGGATGTAACTCTAAGCAGTGCTTTGTTTACTAATGGATGAAAAGGTGTTAAATGAGACCGATCTTCAAGAGAATTATGAAATGAGAGATTTATAATATGGATATAAAAGTCGGAAACATTATAGAAGCAAGGATACATACTGTTGCCTTCGGGGGCGATGGTATCGGCCGTATCGATAATATTGTGATCTTTGTTCCCTTCACCGTGGATGGTGATGTAGTGGAAGTGGAGATTACCGGGGTTCAGAAAAAATATTTAAGGGGAAAACTAAAGAAGATATTAACACCTTCGCCTCAGAGGGTTGAGCCGAGATGTCTCTATTTTTCCAAATGCGGTGGATGTCAGTATCAGCATATCCTGTATGAATATCAACTTGAGATTAAAAAAAGGCAGGTTGTGGAATCCTTTGAAAGGATCGGAAAGCTGAAAATACCTTTTACAAAGGAGATAATCCCCTCGCCTGAGAGTTTCGGGTACAGGGGAAAAGCAGAATACCGCGTAAGTATCGGCAAGAGTCAACAGCCGGAGATCGGATTTATGGATGTTGAGGGAAGTAAACTCGTTACCGTTGAGCGGTGTGAGCTCATGGAAGAAACGATTAACAGGGCCTTACAGGATATCCGGGATGACCTGATTACGGGGAAAACGAAGATACATGATGAAAGGCAGATCATCTGGTCTGAAATTTCCGGTGAGGAGAAAGCGGCGGGAACGCCTGAACATGTCACGAGAAAAGTAAAGGGCAAGAGTCTGCTCGTTCCTTATAAAGGCTTTTTTCAGGCCAATCTCTCCCTTGTGGACACGCTGGTTGATTGTGTTATGGAGATGGGCGGCCTCACAGGTGCGGAAACCATTCTGGATTGCCATTGCGGATCAGGTCTCTTTTCGCTTTTCTTAGCCGGTCATGCAGGTCAGGTTTACGGTATAGAGATCGATGGGAGATCGGCTAAATACGCCCGGCTGAACTATAAAAATCACGGTATATCAAATGCGGCGGTTTTCAGGGGAGACGTAAAAGATGTTGTAAAAGATGAAATTACAGCGAAGATGATCAATATTGATCTTGTTATCCTTGACCCGCCGAGGATTGGTTGCAGCGGGGATGTGCTTTCCGGCATTGTCGACCTGAAACCCGAAAAGATAATCTATGTTGCCTGCAATCCCGCAACCCAGGCGCGGGATATCAGATATCTGACTGATAAGGGTTTTTCCTTGAGGGCATTGCAGCCGATAGATATGTTCCCCCAGACCAAACATATCGAGGTTATAGCCGTTCTTGAGAAAAGCTGAGGTTTAAGCCCTCAAATACTTCCTGCATTAGTAAAAAGTCATAAACTGCACCATTTGTCATCCTGAACTTGTTTCAGGATCTCACTTGTTTCAGCATCTAATTATTTCAGCAAGTTAGAGACCCTGAAATAAATTCAGGGTGACAAAAAAGACTCTTTACGAGACCCTCGGAATCTTCCCGCTCTACTTAAAATCAACTTTTGGTGTACCCTTGGCGGATTCAGGAACCTCAAAAAAAGCAGCCTTGCTAAAACCGAACATTCCAGCCAGGAGATTGGCAGGAAAACTTCTGATTTTGATGTTGAATGTCTTCACTGCTTCGTTGTAACGCCTTCTCTCGACGGCTATCCTGTTTTCCGTCCCCGCCAGTTCATCCTGAAGCCTGATGAAATTCTGGTTTGCCTTGAGGTCCGGATACCTTTCCACGACAAGCAGTAATCTGCTCAGGGCGGTCGTTAACTCATTGTTTGCCTGGATCTTGTCAGATATCTTTCCGGCGCCGCCAACCTTTGATCTCGCATTCGTTACATCAATAAAAACATCCTTTTCGTGTTTCGCATAACCTTTAACGGTCTCCACAAGATTGGGAATCAGGTCGTATCGCCTCTGAAGCTGGTTTTCTACCTGCGCCCACGATCCCTTTACAGATTCGTCCAGGGTAACAAAGGTGTTGTAGGTGCCTTTGAAAAAAGAGTAAAAAGAAAAAATCAATGCTGCAATTACTACAAGTACAATCAAAAGATTTCTTTTAGCGCTGGTCATATTCTTCCTCCTTAATGTTGGGAAAAGGGTCATCTGTCAACGAATAACGTTCAGCAAAAACAAGCATTTATAGGGCATGAAACGGACAAACATGTCCCCGCGCATTGTATAGTGCCGATAGCTGACAGCCGACACAATTGAACGGTCTTGATAGCTACATCAATCGTCTAATTTGTCAACGATTCCCGATAGTTTTCTCACCTCCGTGAGATATGCTTTGAAGATTTCCTTTATTTCAGATGATGAAAAGCTTCCTTTATCTTCCTTTATGTCTGCGCATTTCAGGAAAACATCGGCGTTTATTCCAAACTTTTCCGCAACGGATTTGATAACCTCGCGTCTGTCCCCGGGTATTTCTGTTTCTACAAGGTATAGAAGAGCTTTGAAGATGGAGATAAAAGCGGTGAGCGATATTTTTATAAGATTACGAATCCTTTTATCCTTCCCTTCGGTTTCCAGAAAACCTTCCCTTAAATGGAGTATCTTTCCTTTCAATTCTTTTTCACACTGTAACCTGAGAAAACCGGGATCGAAGGATAATTCTTTTAATACATCTTCCCCGAAGACTTTTATGTAATTTTTCTGCATGTTGAGAAATTCAATGGGGTATGAGTCGAGGGAAGAGTTGATATAGGATTTTGTCATGAAAAGTGGAATGGCCACATTCTTCTTTTTCCACTTGGAAACCACATAGATTGCCCAATCCAGGTTATCTATTCCTTGTTCGGAAAGTACGATGAGAAAATTGAGGTTAGATTTTCCAGGCAGGTAGTTATCTCCGGCGCCGCTTCCGTAAAGGATGATAGAAACGAGATCGTCCCCGAAAACCTTTCTGAAATCACTGGTTATCTCTGAGAATGCGTCTTCTGGTTTTTTAGGTGTATTAGCCATTTTTTGTCTCTCCTTAACAGTCAGCAATTAGTGAAACATCTAAAATTTGATGCATTCGTAAAAAGTCAATTTTCTATCCTTCCCCGATCAGGTCGAGGACAAGCTTTGTCATTCCCGCGAAAGCGGGAATCCAGTAAATTCAATTTGTTATAGACTACCGCTTTCGCGGGAGTGACGGACAAAAAGACTTTTTACGAAGCTGTCAAAGCCTTGTTATTGCTGATAATTGATAACTAAACGCTTGCCTTCAAAATCCACGGCCGGCGCCACCGCCTCCGCTCATCCCGCCGCCAAAGCCTCCAAAACCACCTCCAAAGCTGCCAAAACCACCTCCACCTCTGCCTCCGCCGCCCATTAATAGCATAAGTATGAGAAAAGGCAGCATCCTTCTTCCCTGTCTTGTGCCGAGAAGCATCGTCATGACAATAAAGAACAAAATCAGTGTGAAAAGATTTCCACCTCTGCCTGTCCTGCGAGAGCTCGGTTTATAGACCGGTGTTTTCCCCGTTAAAGATATATTCGCATCCCTGGCCACGATTGTGGATACCGCTATCATGGCGTTTGACATACCCTTGCCGTAATCATCCGTTTTGAGAAATGGTACCACATATGTATCTAAGATCTCACCGACTAAACCGTCAGGAAGAATTCCTTCAACCCCGTAGCCGGTTTCGATCCGGACCCTTCGTTCCTTAACGGCGAGGAGGATAAGAACCCCCTTGTCCACGCCCTTCTTTCCAATCCCCCAGGTTTCATATAGGCGGCTTGCAAAGCCGGCAGGGTCATTGTCCCCGATACTCTTAAAGGTGGCAACAACTACCGATGTTCCCGTCTTTTCAAGTACTTCGAGGGCTAAACTGTTCATGGACTGTTTATATTGAGCCTGGATAACCCCGGCGAAGTCGTTGACGGCGCCGACAGGTTTTGGAAACGTCTCGTTTGCGAAAGAAGAGGGGGCAAACAGGAACAGCAGCATTATAACGAGTGATATGGATATAAATCCTTTGAGTTGGAACGGGGTATGTTTTGTTTGTGTGACCATAGAAACTATTGAAGCTCCCCACCGCAAGCAGCGGGGAACGCGCTTGCTGTTCAGTTCAGCATCATTTCGATTTCACTGCATAATATTTACTAATTTTGAAAATAGCAAACTTTATCTTGAGAAGGATGCAAAACATGTTGAGTGGCACTATGAATTCCTGTAAAGTAGTAGCGTAAAAATTTCTGGAACTATTCCGTTGGGATGATTGACGGATATAGTTGAAGGTTACATCATCGTGAATGTAGTTTTGATAGGTTACCGTGGTACGGGAAAATCAACTGTGGGAAGGAAAATTGCGGATACTTTGAAAATGCCCTTCTATGATACTGATGCGCTGATACAAAAACGGACCGGCAGGGTCATCAAAGAAATCGTTGAAGAAGGGGGATGGGAGGCTTTCCGCAAAGAAGAAAAAAAGGTTATCAGGGGACTTTCTTCTATCAGGGGAAGTGTAATCGCGACGGGCGGCGGAGCGGTTATGGATGAGGGAAACCTGACTATCCTTAAAAGAAGGGGATTTTTCATCTGGCTTACCGCCGATGTCGGAACAATTATTGAGAGGATGGAGAAGGATAAGATCAGTGATGAACAGAGACCTTCCCTCTCAAAAGATGATCTTTATAGAGAAACTGCAGATATACTTGCGATGCGGATGCCTGTCTATAGTGATTTAGCAGATTTTACTGTTGATACGTCGGGAAAGAATATTGATAGAGTAGCGCGTGAGATCTGTAGAGTTCTGGGTTTTGAGTTCTGAATTCCGAGTCAGAAACTTTGAACTCAGAACTTATAAAATATATAAAGGAGCAAACATGTCAGGAAGTTCAATAGGAACACTTTTCCGGGTAACCACCTGGGGGGAGTCACATGGCAAGGCGATAGGGGTTGTTGTGGAAGGATGTCCACCCTGCATCGATCTGAGTGAATTGGAAATACAAGAAGAACTTGACAGGAGACGACCGGGACAGGACCCGGGATCCTCGACAAGACAGGAAGCGGATGTCGTGGAGATACTTTCCGGCATCTTTGAGGGTAAAACTACGGGCACTCCCATTTCCCTTATTATTAGAAACAGGGATGCAAAAAGTGAGGCCTATGATGAGATGAAAGATCTCTTCAGGCCCGGTCATGGGGACATTACCTACTATAAGAAGTATGGCATCCGTGATCACAGGGGAGGCGGTCGTGCCTCCGGCAGGGAGACCGCTGGACGTGTTGCTGCAGGTGCCATTGCCGGGAAGATTATTAATCGTGAAGGCATACAGGTAACGGCTTATACGAAAGAGCTGGGAGGCATTGCTGCAGAAAGGATATCCTACGAAGATATAGATAAAAATTATGTAAGATGTCCCGATGGTGATGCCGCTCTCAAGATGGAGAAAAGATTAGAAAAGGCAAAGAATAGCGGAGATTCTATCGGCGGTGTTGTAGAGGTACTGGTCAAAGGATGTCCTCCTGGTCTGGGAGAGCCGGTCTTTGACAAAATCGATGCCGATCTGGCCAAGGCACTGATGAGCATCGGGACAGTTAAGGGTGTGGAAATAGGCGCGGGGTTTCAGGCCGCAAGGATGTCAGGCTCGGAATGCAATGATCCGATTACTCCGGAGGGATTTTTGACGAACAATGCAGGAGGGATACTTGCCGGTATCACCAACGGAGATGAGATAGTCATTCGGGTCGCCTGTAAGCCGATTCCCTCTATCGAAAAGGAACAGCAGACGGTTGATATTCATGGTAAGCCGGTAAATATATCGATTAAGGGGGGGAGGCATGACGTCTCGGTAATTCCCCGAATTATACCTGTTTGTGAGGCGATGGTGAGTATTGTGCTTGCCGATCACCTGTTGAGACAGAGGGCTTTACAGGAACGTTAATAATGGGAAAAGGAGCTGTTACATTTTTGCTGGGGGGTATTTTTAGATGAAGAACATAGAGATAGGAATCATCGGCGGCACCGGCGGTATCGGGAGGTGGTTTGCCGATTTTTTCAATAGAGAGGGGTATACCGTTCATGTGTCTGGAAGGAAAACAGGGATGGATCTCCCGGCTATGGCCGAAAAATGTGATGTTGTCATCGTAAGTGTACCTATAGGGGTCACCTGCGAAGTTATTGAGCAGGTCGGCCCCCACATGAGAGAGGAAACCCTTTTGATGGACCTCACCTCCTTGAAAAAAGAACCGGTGAAAGCTATGTTGCAATATTCTATATCGGAAGTGATAGGAGTGCATCCCCTGTTCGGCCCTGATGTAGATACGCTTGCCGGGCTGAACGTGGTTCTCTGTCCTGCCAGAACGAAGAGATGGATTGTATGGCTTAAGGAAGTCCTGGAAGGAAACAATGCTAATGTTGTTGAGTCGACGCCGGAAAGACATGATAAGATGATGGCAATTGTTCAGGGTCTGAATCATTTAAACACGCTTACCATGGGGATGGTTCTCAATGAGACGGGAACGGATCTTTTGGAGCTGAAAGGCTTTGCCACACCTCTTTTCAACACAAAAATTGGTATCCTGAAAAGAATTTTCGGAAACAACCCGAGACTTTATGCCGAGATAATTACCTCAAATCCGGATATCGACAACATCCTTGATATCTATGAAAAAATCTTATCTGAGTTGAAAGGATTGATTAAAGAAAAGGATTCTGAGGGTTTAACAGAAATGATCAAGGAACGTACCTGTGCCGGCCTGTAGGAGGAAAAGCGTTACAGAACTCGCAAAGCTTTCGGGATAAAAAAGGATAGATTTTGGAATTTAGATTAGGGGAATATTTTGGTAATCCGTGTCATGTAAGATTGTTTCGGTTTTGTTTTCCTAAGATAGACGAAAACAGCAAGAGAGAAAACGGTAAATCCAGCGATGCCGCCAAGAGCTCTCATCATTTCAGAGACGGTGATCTGGGAAACTACGACAACACCTAAGAGGAGTCCTGTTATGGGCAGCAGATAAAGCAGAAATGACAGTTTTGCAATGACGGCAGAACGTAGTTCAATTGTTACCCGATCCCCCTCTTTAGCTCCCAGACTGTTTTCCGCGAAAATCATTCTATTCCCGCCGCTACCCTCAAAACAAACGTTACACGTTTTGCACGCTTCGCTTCTTATAACTTCTAATTTGGCCATTCCGCCATCTGTTATTTCAATAACCCTGCCTTCTTCTTTCATGTTTCTAATCCCCTAACAAATGACGATGAGAAGCCTCTCCTCTCAAACACTCTTGACCCCCTTTACCCCGGGCACCTTCTCTTTTAATATTTTTTCAACAAAATTACTCAGAGTCATCTGTGAAAAGGGGCAACCAGCACAGGCACCGAGAAGCCTTACCTCGACGACGCCATCATCTACACCAACGAATTCAATATTACCGCCGTCGGCCTGGAGACTTGGCCTTATAGCATTGATAACTTCTTCGACTTTTTCTCGCATATCTTTTGTCACCTCGAAAATGTATTTTTAATACTCGGTTCTTTTAGCAAAACCTCTCCGTACCTACTAATAATAGTGTTTAAAATAACACCATACTATCGACATTGCAAGAAATGTTTAATTTTTGAACTGAACAGCAAGCGCATTTCCCGCTGCTTGAGGCGGGGCTTGCGGGTGCGCTCCTGGTCACGCCAGGAAGGATATAAAGATGGCAGCTGTAAAGTTGTCAGGGTGTTCGTAGAAAATGAAAAAGCTTTATATGTTCTCTAAAGCTTTTCATAAGGGAAAAACCCTTTTGGTATACCTCTTTGAAGCGCTTCCGGCGGTTTGTGAAAAACACCACTGTCAAAAATATGTCTCAGCAGTATATCTCTGATCTCGGGTTTCGCTAAATGGGCGATCCCGATAGCATGCTCGGTAATACTCAACCCTCTCGGGTTAAAAGCGCCGTATTCCGTAACAATAATAACGGGGTCAGCTGAAATAGCGGTAGTCGTGATTCCTGCAGGACATTGGTCTATAATCTTGGACACGCCTTTTTGTGTCGTTGATTTCATAGCAATTATCGGGGTGCCTCCTTCGGACAGGTGGGCCCCCCTCAAAAAATCGGATTGTCCGCCAACACCGCTATAAATTTGATTGGCATACATTGAATCGGCCCATATATTACCATGCAGGTCAACGCCGACGGCGCTGTTTATAGCTACCATTTTCGGCTGCCTGGCAATGTTCAGGATGTTATTTGTCTGATCCGAAGGTCTGCTTTGCACAGAGCTGTTATAGTCGAACCAGGCATATCCACCAAGTTTTCCCGATAAAAAGAGTGTGGCAATTGAGAAACGGTTATCCATGTAATTGTTTGTTACAATTCCCTTTTCAATAAGTTTTATCATGGCATCGGCAAGCAATTCCGTATGGATCCCCAGATCCTTAACGCCCTTTTCAATGATCGAATCCGTAACCGCTTCCGGTACCTCCCCGATTCCATACTGCAATGTACTTCCATCTTCGATGTACAAATGCGCGATCAGATCGGCGATCTTTTTCGCCCGATCATCCGGAGTTTTTACCGGGCTTAAAGGCATAATGTAATCACAGTCGACAAGATAATCGATGGACTCCTCATTAATTGTCGTGCCCAGTACAAAAGGCATCCTCGCATTTCTCTCGGCAATTACTATCCCGTTGTTTTTTTTTGCGATCTGAATCGCGGCGAGTACGCCCTCGACCGATGTTCCCAGACTGAAATTTCCTCCGTTGTCAGGACCACTGACGGAAATGAAAACCATATCGGGTTTGAGATATTCTCTCACCTGTCTGGGGATGTCGGACAGGTGGAGCAATTGGTAATTTGCCCATCCGCTGTTTACCGCGTGCCTTGAGAGAGGACCATTAAAGATAACCCTGTGGTCGATCCTCGAACAGGTTTCTTCACTGAACAACTGATCTATTTCCCCGAGAAGAAGAACGCTGATCATATCGATATCTCTGATGGATGTGTCTTCGCATATATATTTCAATAGAACCTGCGGAGTCGCCGCATTACCCGCACAGTATATCCGAGTCCCGGGACTTATTACGGATGAATTGATAACTTCTTTGGGATTTACGATTTTTTTCATCTTGTGATTACTCCTCAAATAAAGCGTTTGTGCCACGAAGGCCGAACGTTTTGGGTTAGAAGCACCCCGTCACTCCGGAGAGTCATTTATGTGATATTTTATAATTGAGGGCGCCGCCTGCAAGAAGAATCTTTTTCTGCTTTTCCGAAAGGTTGTAGATTACTTCGAACGACCTTCCTTTTGTTATATTTTTCACAGTCATTTTTCCATTCGATTTCAATACTTTTCTGATAGATTGTATCTCCAGTAAGTCTCCCTGATCTACCGAATCGTAAGTCTTGCCGTCTTTAAAGGTGAGGGGAATTATCCCGAAGTTTATCAGATTCGCCGTATGGATCCTTTCAAATGATTTTGCGATTACAGCCTTTACCCCGAGGAACATTGGACATAGTGCCGCATGCTCTCTTGAGGATCCCTGGCCGTATGACAGTCCTGCGACGATGACGTTGTGCCGACCGTTGTCCTGTATCTTTTTTGCACGCTCATAGAATGTTTTATCAAGGATTTCGAAGAGAAACCGGGAATATTTTGGTATGTTGGAACGGTACTTCATCCTCGCACCAGCCGGGATAATGTGGTCTGTCGTTATCTTGTCCCCGACTTTAATCGTAACCTCTGCCGAGATATCGTCCGGAAACGGATCATTTGACGGAAGAACTCCGATATTCGGTCCCCTGTGTATCTCAATTTTTGACACATCGGCCGTATCTTCAGGTTTAATAATCATTCTGTCGTCAACGTGGAATTGTTCGGGCATGCTCACTTCCGGATATTCCATGCCGAGATCGCGTGGGTCCGTGAATTTTCCTGTTATAACCGCGGCCGCAGCCGCCTCAGGACTGACAAGATAGACCTGTGCATCCTTTGTTCCCGATCTTCCCAGAAAATTTCTGTTTGATGTTCTCAGGGAAACGGCTTTTGTCTGAGGGCTGTGGCTGTTGCCGATGCAAAATCCGCACGCGCATTCCGCCAGACGTGCACCGGATTCTATGAGGTCTGCAAGGTATCTGTCGTTTGCCAGATTTTCCACTACCTGTTTTGATCCTGGTGCCAGAACGAAACTGACCCCGGGATGGGCAACCTTCCCCTTGAGAATCCTGGCGACCGTTGCGAGGTCTTTGTAAGAGGAATTGGTGCAGCTTCCGATACAGACCTGGTTAACTTCAATTTCTCCCATATCTCTGATGGTACTGATATTTTCCGGACTGTGAGGTTTTGCTGTGAGCGGAACTATTTCGGACAGGTTGATGCCGACAACCCTGTCATATTCTGCACCCATATCTGCTTTGATCTCTGTCCAGTCCTTTTCTCGATGTTGAGCTTTCAAAAAAACCCTTGTTGTTTCATCACCTGGAAAAACGGAGGTGGTAACACCGCATTCCGCTCCCATATTCGTAATTGTTGCCCTTTCCGGTACGGAGAGCGTCGTTACACCCTCTCCGCCGTATTCGAACACACAGTCGACGTTTCCATTTGTGGTAAATATTTCAAGTACTTTAAGAACGACATCTTTGGCAGAAACCCATGGAGAGAGTTTCCCTGTGAGGTTGATCTTTATCACTCTCGGACAAATAAGAGTAAAAGGTTCACCCGCTATTGCAAGGGCTACATCGAGACCACCCGCGCCTATGGCAATCATGCCAAGCCCCCCGCATGTCGGTGTGTGGCTGTCGGAACCGAGCAGTGTCTTACCCGGTTTCGCAAATCTTTCAATGTGGACCTGGTGACAGATACCGTTTCCCGCCCGTGACAGGTAGATGCCGTATTTCCTTGCAATATTATGAAGGTATCGGTGATCATCCGCGTTCTCAGACCCGATCTGAATCGTATTGTGGTCTATATAACTTACCGAAAGTTCGGTTTTTGTTCGGGGCACTCTCATAGACTCAAACTGTAGATATACCATGGTTCCGGTAGCATCCTGCGTTAATGTCTGGTCTATCTTCATCGCTATTTCTTTGCCGGGTATGAAGCTGCCGGCAACAAGATGTTCTTCGATAATTTTTTGGATAATTGTTTTAGCCATCTTCTTTTCCTTTTCCGAAGTACCTTACATATTCGAAGGTATATCAATAGCATATTGAGCCAGGTGTTACAATTGTTTCCTGAGGGTTTCTCTATTGCCGCCGACGGTAAAAACTTTAGAAATAAACGCAAGCTCCCCCCACAAGGTAGAGAGCGTCACGATGGCGCAACATAACGTATCATTTATCGCCGGTTTAATCACTGACAGTTTAATGCCCTATATTTTCCAATTAGAACAGTTATCTAAGAATATCCTTCTTGATTGCTTGACTCCGTCAGCTGTATGACATATTAAAAAAGTGAAAGTACGGTGCCCGGCATCTTCATAAAGGATATTCATAACTCATGGAATCTATTTTACATATTTCAGCCATCATCAGAATCTCTCTGGTCTTTGTTTTCGTTCTCATCTGTATAAGAAAGAAACTCTCCCTGGGAAATGCTTTTCTTATAGGGGCATTACTCCTCGGGATCGCGTTCGGATTAGGCCCGCAGGCAATGGTGAAGACTGCATTAGAATCCATCATATATCCGAAGACAATATTTCTTGCTATAATTGTTTCGCTTATTCTTATTCTAAGCAGCAGCATGGAAATGGCCGGTCAAATGAGGAGGCTGCTTACAAACTTTCAAGGGCTTGTTTCAAATCCCCGGATAAAGCTTGTCGTATTCCCCGCCCTAATAGGACTCTTGCCCATGCCGGGAGGTGCCATTTTTTCCGCTCCCATGGTTAAAGAACTGGGTAAAGACACGTCTCTCGCACCCGATATGTTGAGTTTCGTAAACTATTGGTTCCGGCACATCTGGGAGTACTGGTGGCCGCTATATCCGGGTGTGCTCCTTGCGATAACTCTTGCCGATATTAACCTCTGGACGTTTGTTACGGTTATGTCTCCATTGACCATTGTGTCGCTATCATTAGGGTACATTCCGATAAAGGGACTTAATAAATCGAATACGCTCAGAGATTTCAAGGGGCGCCCTTCGGTAAAACCCTTTGTTAAGGAACTTACACCGATTCTCATTGTGATATTCATGGGATTGGGGATCGGAATTATCTTGTCTTTTGTATTACCGGATTTCACGGTATCGAAAGAGGCAGGGCTTGTCATAGCTCTCTGCGTGGCGATAGGCTGGATCTGGCTTAAAAATGACTTAAGTAAAACCCAGATACGAAACCTTCTTGCTGATCCTCATATCCGCAGCATGATATACATGGTGATAGCTATTTTTATCTTCAAAGGAATGATGGAGGGCAGCCGTGCGGTTGAAGCAATAAGCAACGAATTCAGAATGCTCCATGTTCCGCTTGTTCTCATTACCATGGCTTTGCCGTTTCTTGTGGGTGGCGTTGTCGGGATTACCGTTGCCTTTGTTGGAACGACGTTTCCCATACTTATTCCGTTGATTTCCTCTTTGGGTGAAGCACAGTTCACCATGGCATATATCATGCTCGCAATCGCGAGCGGTTTTATCGGAGTTTTGCTGTCTCCGCTTCATATCTGTTTGCTCCTGTCGAATCAGTACTTCGGTACCACTCTCACACCGGTATATAAACATCTATGGTTGCCGAGCCTCTGTTTTATTCTCTCTGCTTTTGCCTATTTTGGGATATTACGTTGGGTATTTATGTGACAGATAACCGTGCAGGACGTACAGAAATAGAACATGAGCTTTCTACCCGCGGGGAGCTTCAAAAATCTATGGTTTTTAGTAATGTAGCTGATAAATTTTTTGTTATTGAAAATTCTACTGGAATGGTATAGTTAAAGCAACTTTATCACGAAGGGATCAATACCTTGCTAAATCAAACAGAAAAGGGGAGATAAAATGGGCGAATTATTCGGTACCGATGGAGTACGTGGTGTAGCTAACGAATACCCGATGACATCGGAAATGGCATTGAATATAGGAAGAGCCACAGCTCATCTCTTTAAAAGAGCGGGACACACTCCCAGAATTATCATTGGGAAAGATACTCGAATTTCCGGTTATATGCTTGAAAATGCCCTTGTATCGGGGATCTGTTCAATGGGAGTTAATGCAATATTGGTAGGTCCCATGCCGACACCGGGGATTGCCTTTTTGACTTCAAGTATGAGGGCTGATGCGGGTATCGTCATATCCGCCTCTCACAATCCCTTTCAGGATAACGGCATTAAGATATTCTCAAATGACGGTTATAAATTGCCCGATGAAAAAGAACTTGAGATCGAAAATTTGATCTTTTCAAACAATATGCAATCACTTCACCCCTCACCCACCGAACTGGGTAAAGCATATCGTATCGAAGACGCCAGAGGACGTTATATTGTTTTTTTGAAAAGCGCTTTCCCTAGGGAGTATACACTGGAAGGAACAAAAGTCATATTGGATTGTTCACATGGGGCGACCTATCGAGTGGCACCTGAGACATTTTTCGAATTAGGAGCTGATGTAACTTCAATCTTTGCCGAACCCAATGGTCATAACATCAATGATAAGTGCGGATCCCAGCATCCGGAGACGCTTGCCGAAGAGGTTGTAAGACAGAAGGCCACCGTAGGTTTTGCCTTTGACGGGGATGGTGATCGCCTGATCGCTGTCGACGAAAAAGGGGAGGTGTTGACAGGAGATCAAATTATGGCCATCTGTGGCAAGGTTATGAAGGAGGAAGGTACGCTCACCAATAATCTGGTCGTCTGTACCGTCATGAGTAACATCGGTCTCAGTGTGGCCTTGAAAGAACTCGGAATCGATCAGGTGACTACGAAGGTCGGAGACCGGTACGTCCTCGAAGAAATGAGGGCCAGAGGAGCCGTCATTGGGGGAGAAGATTCGGGACATCTGATCTTTCTGCAGCATCATACCACAGGGGACGGTATCATTACGGCACTCAGGTTAACGGCGGCAATGATTAAGGAACAAAAACCCCTATCTGAACTGGCGAAGATCATGAAGGTATTTCCTCAAAAACTGATTAATATCGATGTGAAATCAAAACCGGAAATATCCACGGTACCGGAAATTGTCAAGGCTGTTGAGGCCGTGGAAAAAGAATTGGGTGACAAAGGAAGAGTTCTCATCCGATATTCGGGAACCCAGAACATGTGTCGAGTCATGGTAGAGGGTCCGACCGATGAAGAGACTGAAAAGTATTGTACACAGATTGCGGATATCGTTAAAGAGAAACTGGGATAACGACAAAGGTTTCGAGTTTCGAGTTTCGAGTTTTGGGTTTAAAGTTTGACAGACTCGCAAAAAGTCGAATTTCTACCCTTTTTGTCATTCCCGCGGAAGCGGGAAGCCAGTTCTTTCAAGTCCTTATGGACTCCCGCTTCGCGGGAGTGACTCGACTTTTACCTTTTTACGAGTTCATCAATTTTAAGATTTAAAGTTTTTTATTTACCACTTTGAAATTATACTTCAAACGAAACATGAGACGCAGATAAAAGAGGATTCAATCAATGTCTTTCAAAATCATCATAACCAGTGATTTTGATCACATGAGTGAAGTTGCCGCTAAAATTGTTGTCGACACCATTAAAGAAACTCTCGACATTAAGGACAAATTTGTTCTCGGTTTAGCAACAGGTAACACACCGACCGGTCTTTACAAACATTTTGCCAAGTTCGCCAATAGGGGCGAATTTAACTCCGCGAAGATCGAAAGCTTTAACCTCGACGAATATGTGGGGCTCCCCGGTGAAAACGCTCAGCAAAGGGCTCTTCACCCCGAAAGTTACAGCTTTTTCATGGTTCAAGAATTCTTCGGATTACTTCAGAAAAAGTTTAAGGAAACAAATGTTCCCTGGGGCACGTTGATTGACCAGACAAAACTCGACGCAGAGCTAAAGGCTCATACCGGTGATTGGGAGGAACAGGGCGTTGATAAAGGTAAGGCAATCGTTATCAAGAAAGATGCCCGATCGGAATACCTCCGCTGGATTCGAAGCGAAATACTGGATGCGTATGGTGAAAAGATCCGGCAAAAGGGAGGCATTGACTTACATGTCGTAGGCGTTGGCGGAAAGGGCCATGTCGCTTTTCATGAGTCGGGCATACCATTTGAAAACAATGAAATGCTTCTCGTAAAGCTTGATGATAATACCGTGGAAAACGCAGTTGGAGACGGACATTTTGCAAACAAGGAAGAAAGCCCCTGGTACGCTATTTCTATGGGGGCTGAGCTTGTCTATCAGGCAAAAACCGTTGTCCTTCTCGCCAATGGAAATCGTAAGGCAGAGTCCGTAGCCGCATCTCTTTTAAATAATCCCACCCCCTTGATTCCCATATCGTATGGACAGATATGTGCTAAGAAGGGGGGAAACATGATTTACGTCATCGATAAAGCGGCTGCTGAATACGTTCTGAAAAATGCAAACCATATAACCGATAGGGGAATAGAGATAGAAGACATAACCGATCGGCAAGCTGTGAAAAAAGTCGGGGATTTACAGTTTTTCAGACATCCTGACACCTCCATGATGGGATAGTCCATTATATGCGTGGTTCGCTCTATCGTTGCCCCAAAAGGAATTCTTATCAAAAATCTAAGTTAAATAGCCTCTATGGTGGAAGGTGGTTTTTTCGCTATATTGTAAGTGATACTCACAATCCCCTCACCTTCCGTGATTATTCTTTCGGCTAATTTTTCCAAAGTTTCATAAGGGAGCCGCGTCGGTGACCCGGTTACCGCGTCTTCACTATCCCAACACCTTATTTCTATTTGAAAGCCGAAATTTCTTTTTCCTTCTATTATCCCCGTTACCTTATCCTCATGGAGAATTGCAAGGTACTGGAATGCCTCGGTATCAGATAATTCCTCTTCAACAATTGTTGTTGCTCTCCTTACAATTTCCACCCTCTCCGGTGTAACTTCTCCGATTACCCTGGCAGCCAGGGCAGGTCCGGGAAAAGGAGGTCTTTTGTATATTTCTTCCGGCAGGCCGGACACTTTTCCGACCTCTCTTATTGCCGGTTTTCTCAGCTGAATTAAAGGTTCTATCACCTTATAGCCATACATTTCTTCCGGATCGATTCCAAGCTGCTCCAGGACATTATGCTGTCTTTTGATTCCCGCGACAGTTTCTTCTATATCTGTGTAGTTCGTTCCCTGAAGAAGACATTTCGCACCGCTCTCCCTGGCAAGCCGACCAAAAACATCTTTGTAAAACGTCTGAGTAATCGCTTCTCTTTTCTCTTCCGGATCTGTCAGGTTCTTCAGTGCACCAAAGAACTGATCTTGAGCATCGATCAAATCTACATGAATCCCCAATGCTTTAAACCACGAGACAATCTTTTGAGGTTCACCCTGCCTCATTAAGCCCGTATCTATAAAGTACGATTTGAGCCGGTTTCCAAGCGCTTTGTGAGCCAGCATCGTAACGACCGAGGAATCGACACCGCCGGACAATGCATTGACGGCCAGGCCATTTCCTACAATGGAAGAGATTTCATCGGCCTTCTGTTTAATAAATTCTTTAACATCCAAATCTTTCATTTCTATTTCTTGAATTTTCATTTTCACCTTATCCTTGATTTATGAGAAGTTTCGTACTTCGTGGTGGTGAACCTTTCATATTAATACATTTTTTTCAATCTTTTTTCAAATTTGTTCTATTATTTCTTCCATTTATTCTTCAACGCCTTCTGCAGTTTTTCCCCCAGAATGGTCTTACCGAAAGCTGCTACATCCTGATCATTCCCATATTCATACACGACTTTGCTCTCTTTTTCACTGTCAGCCCCATCAAAATAATCTCCGAGCAGTTCCCTGCTGTGTATGTTCTCGTGACAGTAAACACAGAGATTTTCCCAGTTTTCACCATCAGACGGGTTATTATGGTGATTGCCATCTTTATGATGTACCGTCAGGAGATGCCGATTTGAGTTATCAAACTCCCTGCCGCAGTAGGCACATATCAAGCCGTGAATAGCCAGCGATTGTTCTCGGTAATCTTCACCTAGTGGTTTTTTCATCCCTTGTTTTATTTCTCTGACAACGTCTTCAACCGACCCTGAACTCTTTTTCCTGTCTCTGGCAACTGTTGAGCGAACACGGCCGCCTTTACTGCTAAAAGTTGTCCTTGTCACAACGTATATTCCCCTTTCTAAATATAATGAATCCGTAATAAACCGGAACCCCCCCGTTAATCGGAAAGATCAGACATCTGGTCATTTAACTCCCCTTATGGATAGTAATGATATCAAAAAGCAGGCGCAGATAAAACAGTAAATTTATTTCCCGGCAAATCCAAAAGCCTTGACATTTTTTGGTTCCAGACTTATTATCCCATTGCAATCACGGTAAGATTTTACCGATCCATACTATTTTCAGAAAGAATATCTATGTATATCCTGAACCGGACGGCAGATGGAAGAATAAAATGTACCTTAGCGAGATGAAAGAGGGACAGGTCGGTGTAATTGTCCATGTGGGTGGTAATACTTCTTTTCGGCGAAGACTCCTTGAGATGGGTTTTATAAAGGGTTCAGAGGTTTATATTGAAAAGTACGCTCCCTTGAAGGATCCTATCGAGCTGGTCATTAAAGGGTATCATGTGTCGCTTCGTGTAGAAGAGGCTTCGCACATAACTGTTGAGGACGTGAGCAAAGGACAAGCATGACATCTCCCAAGGCCCTGACCATAGCGTTAACGGGAAATCCCAATTCGGGAAAGACAACGATCTTCAATAATCTTACAGGGACACGTCAAAAAGTGGGGAATTGGCCCGGAGTTACCGTGGAAAAGAAAGAGGGGACCATCCACAGGTACGGACGCGATTTGAAGATCATCGATCTTCCCGGCACGTATAGTCTCACGGCCTTTTCCATTGAAGAGGTCATAGCCCGCAACTTTATCCTTGATGAAAGTCCCGATGTGGTAGTTGATATTATTGATGCCACGAACCTGGAACGGAGCCTTTATCTGGCCACCCAGCTCCGTGAGCTTGATACGAAGGTCATTTTTGCACTGAACATGTCCGACATGGCACTCTCGCGCGATATCCAGATTGACAGTGTAAAGCTCTCCGAGCTCCTTGATGTGCCGGTAGTATATACAGTAGGAAATAAAGGTGAGGGCACCGATGATCTTTTAAAAAAAGCGATTGAAGTGGCCGAATCTTCCCAGAAGCCTCCGATGGAACGTCGGGTCAAGTATAGCAAGGATATTGAAAAAGCCATCAGTCAACTATCTGGTTTTATTGAAGACAGGGTTAAAGATAACTTTTCCTACGATGTCAGGTGGATTACAATAAAACTTCTTGAAGATGATGAAATTGTCAAAAAGCGCGTTCTTGAGAGCGTAAACAACCAGGGACGAATCATACTTGAAGAGGCTAAACAGCAGCGAGAGCGGCTTACCAGACTATACAATGATGAGCCCGGCATTGTAATGACTGAGGAGAGGTACGGTTTTATTGCAGGAATCATCAAGGAGATACTGAGAATTCCCAGAAAGAGACGTGTTGATGTGTCGCGCAATATTGACCTTGTCCTTACAAACAGATTTCTGGGATTTCCCATCTTCATATTTTTTATTTGGGCAATGTTTCAGCTGACTTTTACCGTCGGCGCCTATCCGATGGAGCTGATAGGAAGCGGAATTGAATCGATTTCCAGTGTCATGAGCAGCCTTCTTCCTGACGGCTTATTCAGTGATCTTATTATAAATGGTATCATTGCCGGCGTTGGGAGTGTGGCCATATTCCTTCCCAATATATTGATACTTTTTTTGTGTATTGCCATTTTTGAAGATACCGGTTACATGGCGCGGGCTGCGTTCCTTATGGATAAGATCATGCATCTTGTGGGGTTACATGGGAAGTCCTTTATTCCCATGCTAATGGGTTTTGGCTGTAACGTGCCTGCCATCATGGCCACTCGCACGCTGGAAAGCGAAAAAGACCGTATTCTCACTATTTTGATTAATCCGTTTATGTCGTGTTCTGCCCGTCTCCCCATTTATATCCTGTTAGCAGGCACTTTTTTTGCGGAGAGAGCAGGAAATGTTGTGTTTTCAATCTACCTGATTGGTATTGTAATTGCCATACTTGTAGGTCGGCTCCTTCGATCCACCCTACTCAAGGGAGACACGGCTCCCTTTGTGATGGAGCTTCCCCCTTACAGAATGCCGATGTTCAACAGCCTGATGATTCACATGTGGGATAGAAGCGTGATATTTATCAAAAAGATGGGCGGAATCATATTGATCGGTTCAGTCGTTGTGTGGGCCCTTTCTGCCTTCCCTCAGAATTTTCAGTTTTCCCGTGATTACGATGCCCAGATCCTTAGCATTAAGAACTCGTACCAGGTAAAAGAGTTGAGTATTACCGGACAGGAGCGAGAAGAATTAGAGAGGGTCACGAATAAAACAATTGCAGAACTTGAAAGTGCTCGATCTGCTGAAAAGGTGGAAAAATCATATATGGGCCGTATTGGAAAAGCTATAGCACCTATTTTTGCTCCAATCGGTATTGATTGGCGGGGTAGCGTCGCCCTCTTAACGGGATTCGTTGCCAAAGAGATTGTTCTGAGCACTATGGGAGTCCTCTATGCAGCGGGTGGCAAAGAAGAGACCGAGACCCTTAAAGAAACCCTGAAAGCTTCAGGCATGACAGCCCTGTCCGCCTTCGCCATGATGGTGTTCGTTTTGTTGTATATTCCGTGTCTGGCCACGGTAGCAGCCATAAGAAGGGAAACAAACTCCTGGAAATGGGCATCATTCAGCGTCGTATTTAATTTTTCCCTTGCATGGATTATGGCCTTTGCCATCTATCAGGGAGGGAGATTATTTATTTTGCATTTTATATGAGATTACGGTTGAAATTTATAATAATTTTGTCTATATAATCATTAACTATTATACCATATGTTATATTTATAGTCATTGAACCAGAAAGGAGAGGAAGATGACACTTACAAAAGCTAGTATCGTGGAGGACCTTTACTCTGCAACTGACCTTTCGAAAGGAAAGTGTACGGAGCTTGTTGAAAGCGTATTCGAGTTGATTAAAGACGAGCTGAAAAAAGGAAATGACGTTCGTATTTCGGGCTTTGGAAAATGGTCTGTCAGGCAGAAAAACTCCAGGCGGGGGAGAAATCCTCAGACAGGCGAGACCATTATGCTGGATGCCAGAACAGTTGTCACTTTCAAGTGTTCTGGAAAGCTGAAAAAAGTAATAAATGAGGAATAAAATTTCAAATTAGTCCTTATTTCCAAGTGATTCCTTTATAAACTTACTGAAAAGTAGATGCGACTTCGTTGGCTTTGATTTAAACTGAACAGCGAGCGCATTCCCCGCTGCTTGCGGCGGGGAGCTTCAATTCCGGGTGAAACCGGCAACCGGAAAACTGCGGAGGTTCTTTGATTTCTACTATTTCCACCAGATGTCCATCCGGTTATATCCCGCTGTCGAATAACCCTTTTCGAGTGAGCAAATCTTTAAAATCGTTGTTTTGTTTATAACGATGCCTGTGATTTGCTATTCTCTTTTTTTCACCGAATGGATCGCATGAAAAAGGTTATTTTTCTACTTTTTCTAATTCCGTCTGTTTTTCTTTGGATAAATCTACCTCATAAAATTCGCTATGTTCCGGCAATACCATAAAAAACTTAGAAGTATAATCGATTTCAGCTTTTACATTTTGCATCTGACATTCAAGCATGTGCCCTCCCGCTTTTTTGTCTTCAGTGATAAAGTGGAGATGATATCCAGGAACATTTATCCCTTTAACATAAGGCGGACACCTAAACCCTACGATTGTTCCTTTTACATTGTGAAATTCAAATATTGTCTGGTGCTTTACTACGTCAACAAGGGGGGGATAGGGTCTGGTTTGTCCGGGAACGCTTCTTGTCTTGATATACTTGAAAATTCCTTCTATTTTAATGGCATAGAAAATATTTTTTGTCGGCAACGAAGTGTCTAAATATTCTTTTAGCTGGCTGTAGCTCTCGGCCTTTTCCAGTGCGAGAGTTTTATCAGGTTCAAAGAAAGTTACCACAGCAAAAGGGGTTTTAGTCGAATCCCCGACACGGTATGCTATGCCATCCGTCTTTACCTGATAGAATGTGCCATCCAATACAACCATCTCTCCTTCAAGAGCGTTAAAAGTACCCAATCCGAAGGTGCCATGTTGCCTCACTTCCCCGCAGGTTGTTTCCCCGTCATAGATCCCTTCTAAAAGAGCATCAATCGTTGACGTTTGAAATAATACATCGTTGTCTTTTTGCAGATGCGAACATCCGCACACTGCTGCAGCCATAAATACCAATAACAATAAAAACGAATAACGAATGGTTTTCATAAATTCTCCTTAAATTCTGGTTTTATACCGGATTTTAACCGGGGGCGTATGCGCAAGCCCCGCCTTGGAGGCGGGGAGCTTCACTTTTGATTCCTGAGCAGTAACGTTTTATTTGTGTGTAGGGATGGCTTGAAGCGCCCTGTTTATTATATGATCTACTATGCCCTGGAGCCAGGCCGTACCGATGGACGAACTTTCGGAACTCAAACCTTTAATGGTTTTTATGTAGTCCGGTGATTGTTCTGACCTGTCAAGGATAATCCTGATAAAGGAATCTCGGTTTTTAAAATCAATTTCCTCCTCATATCCTCCAGTAAAACATTTTTCCAGTTTCGGCCAGTTTTCGAGCAACTCTTTTTTTTGTCCGGAGAGAATTTTCCATTCGCCCCCGCTGAATTTTCTGTCACCGATTTTAATAGATTTTTCCATTTTTTCGGAAAGAACCCGGAAACGGGTCAATCTTTCTTTGATTGACAGGTTTAGTTTTTCTAATGCCCCGGAATAAAGTTCCGGACCAAATTCATCAGATTGAAAGAAAAGCCGCCGAACATGGATATACCACTGCCTGAGGGCAAGTAAATTGGCTAAATAGCAGATGTTGTTATAAACTTTCTTTTTAATGTTTCTGTAAAAACCTATTTCAAACTCTCCTTCAGGGGGAAAGTCATCACTTTCGGTTAAAAGTTTCTTTCCTTCGGGACAATCCCCTCGACATACAGTTCCCGCGGCTATAATCGTGCCATAACCTATTCTCGCCGGGCCTACCAATCCTCCCTGTCCTCCGAGGAAGATTGGGGGCTGGTTTAACATGACACCTCTGGGAACGTCTCCGATCAGAGAAGCGGTTGCCTTATCCTGATTCGGCGTGTAATTAAAATGTATATAGGAGCTCCCCACCTCGCTGTGATTTTTTCGATCGGTACCTCCGGCCATGAAACAATCACAGAAATTTATCAGGCTCCCGAGAGTTACGAAAGGAAAAAGAATGGTCTGTTTTAATCCGACAGTGTGTGCCCCATTGGACTGTTCCTCAAGAATAGAGCATTCTCTGACATGAGCGCCGGATGCCATATTTACTTTTTCCAGTAAAACAGTGTCTTTAAAAAATCCACCCTTGAGTTCCACCTCAGGGCCAATCTGGCAGTCAACAATTGTAGCCGGTGATTCGTATCCCAATTTTGTTCCGGAACAAATTAAGGTTTTTGCACCATATATCCTGGTTCCGCTGTAGAGTGTGACACCACTTCCTGAAATCCTGTTAACATCCACCTCTTCTCCGATTTCAACGGAGAAAGGGACCGGGATATTTACCCCTTTTCTCATCAACTCGATTACTCTGTCCGGAAATTCTGTTTCCATTTTCATTGTTATCTCCCCATGTGGATTTTTTACAAAGCCGTTAAAGTTTTTCCTTAACTTTATTCATTATACTTTCCATTATTTCACCGGCCTTGCCATCGATGAGTATATCTGCTCTGTTGTCGTACACGGTACTCCCGATATTGATTATGGCGAGTTTAGCGCCTCCCTGTTTGGCGTGTACAGGCATATAGGCGGCAGGGAAAACGGCAAGGGAAGAACCGATTGCAATGAAAAGGTCACAATTGCAGGAATGGTTTATGGCTTTTTGGAGCGCTTCTTCCGGCAATGCCTCACCGAAAAGAATAACGTCCGGTTTCAAAATTCCGTGACATTTTTCACAATCGGGAACCCCCGCTTCTTTTTTCAAGCGCTCCACAATATCTTCCATCGGGTAGCGTTCATGGCACCCCGTACACACCGCGAAATTCATGTTGCCGTGTAGTTCAATCACCTTTTCGGGAGAGTTTCCTGCTTCCTGGTGAAGGTTGTCTATGTTTTGGGTAATAACACAGTCTAATTTATTGAGTTTTTCCAACTCGGCAATAGACAGATGAGCCGGATTCGGTTTTGCGTTTACTATAAGACCGCTTTCAATGAGAATGTGCCACTGCTTTTCTCGCGTTTCAGGACTGTGTAGGAATTTTTCTATGGTGAAATCATCAGGATCAAATCTGCTCCAGATTCCTCCGGGACTGCGAAAGTCAGGTATGCCTGACTCGGTGCTGATTCCGGCTCCCGTAAACACAACCAGCTTTCTGGAGGCAATAATCATATTCGCTGTTGCGTCGATTTTTTCTTTCAGGTCATCGTTTGTCATTTATTCTTCATTTTACCTGTGCTGTGGGTCAGGAATACATTAAATGTAATGGTGTGTCAAGCCTTGCGGCACTCTCTCTTGCAGGTGAAACAAATTGAACTGAACAGCGAGCGTATTCCCCGCTGCTTGCTGCGGGGAGCGTGGAAGGAATGCAACCGATGATCCTTTTCAACGGTATTTTACCACAAAAAGGTTTTTGCACCGGCAAATCGGGTCTTAAAATATCTGCTTGAAAGAGAGGAAACACGTATTCTTTTACCCTTTCCCGGTGCGTGAATGAATTTATTGTCACCCGTATATATGCCGACATGTGAAACCCTTTTGCTTTTGGAGGTAGCAAAGAAGACAAGATCGCCGCTCTTCAGCTCATTTTTTCCGATGGGAATACCTGCCCTGTATTGTTCTTTTGACGAACGCGGCAGATTCAGGCCGTTCAACTGATAAACGGCCATGGTTAATCCGCTGCAATCGAACCCTTCTTCCACCGAAGAACATCCCCATCGATACGGGAGACCGATAAAGTTCCTGGCTGTTTCTACCAGCTTTTTCCTGAGATAGCTGCTGGCATATTTTCGCTTTTTTAATACTGTATAGTCGCCGGGACTGATGATGTAATACTCATCTATAATTCCAGCTGCACGGAGACTTTCAGCTTTTTTGCGGGCTGCCTGTTTTGAGGGGAAATTACCGAAACGAACCTTGTAGAGTCCTGCTTTGTGAACAAAATAATAGGCATTTAATTCACTATTGTCTAAGGTGTTGGTAAGCCGTACAGCATTGTCCAGATTTGAAAAGGCGCCTATCTGAATGGAATAGCCCATACGGGCCAGTCCCGTTTTCGGCATTTCCGGGCGCAAGCCGGGAGAAACAACAGATTTGCTTCCGCAACCTGCTGCTAACAGGATTAATGACAGGGCTCCTACAAGAGATGCCCATTTCAACGTACGCTTTATGGTCTGGGTTTCCTTCGGCAACATTTTATGTGACACACCATTACTGTACTTTATAATTTCACAATACCATCACCGCGCTTATAAGGAAAACCCCATTTTGCTGAAATTTGTATTGTATTCTTGGAATATTAAAAATTCTCTGTTATATTTCCGTTAAAGTAGATGTGTTAATGAGGAAATGATAAGGTGAATATGGAATCAGACTATCTGGAACAGATACGAAGTTATAATGTCCGTCAGGCATGGCCCGTAGCTAAAAAAGCGGCCCTTCTGGTAATTGATGTGCAGGAATACTTTCGGACTATGATTGAACCAATTATGGAAAATATTCTTGCCTTGATGGAGATGGGACGGAAAAAGGGTGTAAGAATCTTTTTTACCCGTCATGGTCATTCTAAACCCGATAAAGATGGTGGCATGTTGGGAAAGTGGTGGGGAGACTTGATTGAATACGGATCACCGGAATGGGAATTGATCGGGGAGCTCAATCCCTCTGCAAAAGAACCGGTTATAGACAAGAATCGCTACAGTGCTTTTTTTAACACAGGTCTGGACGATCGATTGCGCAGTTTCGGCATTGAGGATCTGATAATATGTGGTGTCATGACGAATTGCTGCTGTGAAACTACTGCCCGCGATGCCTTTGTCCGCGATTACCGGGTTTTCTTCGCGGCCGACGCCACGGCTACCGCCAATCGGGAACTACACCTCGCATCTTTGAAAAACCTCGCCTTCGGTTTTGCGCATATCGTTAGTACCGAACAGATATGTCGGCATTTTGGAAAAAGTAATGTATCGTAAAAGATCGTGTTTCCAGTTTTTTAATATTTTGTTTTTTAAAGCCAGTTAAGTGAGGATAAACTATGGAAGAGCAAAAATATATCTCCGAAAAGGATATAGCGTATCTTGAAGGTATTATGGAAAAAGAAAGGATTTCCCAAGGGATATCCAACTGTGAATTACACTCTCACGATGAATCTTTTCATTCACCATGTTTGCCCGAGGTGGTGCTGTGGCCTCATAGTACAGAAGAGGTGAGCAGAATAGTGCGATATGCCTTTGAAAAGGGTATTCCGGTAACACCCTGGGGTGCGGGGACGAGTCTCGAAGGGAATCCTATACCCGTTAAAGGTGGAATTGTTCTTGATTTTCAGGAAATGAATAAAACACTTGCCGTTCGCCCGGAAGACTTTCAGGTGGATGTTCAGGCTGGTGTTATTTACAAAGAACTGAATAAAGACCTTGGGCGCCTGGGGTTATTTTTTCCTCCTGATCCGGGAGCCGCCGCAACCATAGGAGGAATGGTTGCAAACAATTCAAGTGGCATCCGTACAGTGAAATATGGTGCTACAAAAGACTGTGTCATGAGATTAGTCGTCGTAATGCCTAACGGGGATGTTTTAAAAATAGGAAACAGGGCGCGAAAAAGCTCTTCCGGGTATGACCTTGTTCACCTTTTTATCGGTTCTGAAGGAACGTTGGGGATAGTAACCGAAGCAACCCTGAAACTGGTGGGACTACCGGTCAATTTCATGGCTGTCAGGGCTACTTTTCCTACAATTAAGGATGCAACGACCACGGTTTTTCAAATTATGTCTTCAGGTCTTACGCCTTCCGCAATGGAATTTCTCGATTCCGAAGTTGTAAAAGTTATAAACCAGGACCGTGATCTTGCTATGGAAGAAAAGCCCACACTTCTCATGGAGTTCGATGGATACAGCGAAAGAGGACTCGAAGAAGAGATGAATTTTGCTGAAGATATATGTCGTGAGAATAACTGCTTATTTTTAGATAAAGGTCTTGGCCTGGAAGAACGGAATCGGTTATGGGAAATTCGGCATCTGATTGTAGAATCCATAAAAAGGAAACACCCCGGTCTTGAAATGTTAATTATGGATGTTGCGGTACCCCTTTCCCGCTACAGTGACATGGTGTCATTTATTAAGGATACGGTTCGGGATTTTCATGCCTATGTTTTCGGTCACGCGGGTGACGGCAACATACATGTAGCGATAATGGATAACCCTCAGGATGAGAAAAGATGGGATTCTGTGGAAATAGCAAATCGTCTTATTGTCACAAAAGCCCTTGAATTTGAAGGGACATGCACGGGAGAGCATGGAATCGGTATAGGCAAGAGAGAGTTTATGGACCTGGAACACGGTGACAGCCTTGAAATTATGCGAAGATTGAAGAATCAGCTGATGGATCCAACGGGAATTATGAACCCCGGGAAAATGTTTTTTTGAGAGAATATCCTTACAGTCGATCATTCCTTTTTCAGCTTTTCATCAAGCGTCTTTGAAGAAAAAGTAAAGACGTCCGATGCAATAGCTTTTAGCTCCGGCGAGCATTGCGCGGGCTCAAATATTCTTCCCCGGGCGATTTCCTGCCATATCGGAGGAAGGTTCCTGTAAAGATGAACCATGCCGCCGTAAGGATCAGGAGCCAGATAATAAACCTTTTGCACCCCGGATGTGATGATGCGGGCTAAACACATTGGGCAGGGTTCAAGCGACGTGTATAGGACCAGCCCCTCCACTTCAGTGGTTTGTGCCTTTATCTTCTCTTCGTACCCGGTCAGCGTATCCATCTCCGCGTGGAGATCGCTTCTGAAGTATGGCTTGAAAATCCGGTTGTGGCCTCTTTGAATAACTTCCCCGGTTGCTTCACGAATTAAACAGGCCCCGATTCCGTAATTGCCTTCTTTTGCGGCGGCAACAGCTTCTTCTAAAGCAACAATGGCAGCTTTATCATCTCGATATTTGGGGTCGGGCTTGAACGCCGCAATCCTTTCTGCAAGCTTGTCCAGGGAAATTGCAGATGGTGACTTTTCATCTGCCCGTACAGGAATGATTGTCCCGATAGTGAAAAAGGTTATCATCAAAACGATTGAGATATATCGTCGATATCTTTTGTCCATTATTTTTGCTGAAAAAATCATCTTCTTGACACCTCCTGATACTTGTATAATTGGAGACAGTTCTCTTATTTGTGAATCTCCCCGCCCACAGGGCGGGCTTGCGGGTGCGCTACCGGTCAAAAAGTTTCCTCCACTTTCCGTATCCTTCTTTTTCCAAATCCTCTTTGGGAATGAAACGGAGTGCCGCGGAGTTCATACAGTAGCGAAGTCCAGTCGGCGGCGGGCCATCTTTAAATACGTGACCAAGGTGAGAATCGGCATATTTGCTTCTCACTTCTGTTCTCACACTGAAGAGGTTTTTATCTTCAACTTCCACGATATTCTCCGGAACTAGCGTTTTTGTGAAGCTCGCCCACCCCGTCCCGGATACATATTTGTCAAGTGAGATAAAAAGAGGTTCACCGGAAACAACATCGACATAAATCCCCTCCCTTTTGTTGTCCCAATATTCATTGCCGAACGGTTTTTCCGTGCCATTATTTTGAGTAACCTCATATTGCAGCGGAGTTAATGTTTTTCTCAGCTCCTCATCAGGCGGTTTTTTAAACGTTTTACGGTCTTGATTAAATGTGGTCTCCAATTTTTTACCCCAAACCTTTCCTATATATTGATCACGGCCTGAAGCCTTTCTGTAAGATTTATACGGCAGTGGACACTGTTTATAGTAATCTTGATGATAATCTTCCGCTTTATAGAACCTGGCAGCCTTGATAATTTCTGTAACGATTTGTTTGTCGAACTTGCCGGATTTGTTGAGTTTTTCTTTCGAGATTTTCGCTAAGCGCTTTTGTTCGTCATTATGATAGAAAATGGCTGTTCTGTACTGTGAACCCCGATCGACGAACTGGCCGCCCTGATCGGTAGGATCTATCTGTTGCCAGAACATATCGAGAAGGTCCGAGTAGCGTATGATAGCCGGATCGTATGTGATCTGGACCGCCTCTACATGGCCGGTTGATCCCGACGTGACATCTTTATAGGTCGGATTATCTTTATGCCCGCCTGTGTAACCTGCTATAACCTCTACAACACCATTCAGCTTTTCAAAAGGATGTTCCATGCACCAGAAACAGCCTCCGGCAAATGTTGCTTTCTCATGTTTTGTTTGAGCAGATACATTGAATGGCATAAGGAATACAATAAGCAGTAACAAGAAAAGTCTGACATTTCTTGCCCACATGTTTACCTCCATGGAAAGGTTTAAACGGCATGTGTATGCCCTCTGTTAATATATTATTCTGTTTTAATACTTGTAATTACTGAGATACTGGAGAGCAAGAAATTCTGTGGAAAATTCCGGGAACAGGTGATTTACTGAGCGCAACGTTTCTTTTGGGTTTCATTTTATACAACATTATGATGGAAAACAAGTAAAAACTTAAAGTGTTATCACCAAGATGAGCAATTTCCAATCTTACGATAAATCATTGCTGACAGTAGATAAAGGATAAGGGCAGTAAATACCACCGATTTGAAACCCCATTCAATGGCGATCAAGGCGGTTGCCGAGGCCCCGATAACGGAGAAGAAACCGTTTATCCCCCAGGCCCACGGAATCATATCCTCGCCTTTTTCTGCCAGCCGGCTTAACCCGGATGGGAAGGGGATTCCCATCGGCACGGCAAGGGGTGCTGTCAATAGACTGCAAAGAAGCATACGCATCCACAGAGAGAAACCCGACAGGGTGTTTTCCAGCAGTTGATCGAATTTCATGTAAATGATTCCAACGGTGACAATAAAAACTACGGCAAAGAGGACGTGTTTCGGTCTTACGGTACCTATCCTTCCCGCGATCAGGCTTCCGATTCCCGAATAGATAAGAAAAGATCCGATGACGACACTTGCCGAGAAGACGGGATCGTAGAGATACCTGATGAATTGCTGGAGGAACGACATCTCGAGGAACATATAGGCCAGACCAAGGCAGCCGAAATAGATGAAGACGGGTGCTTTCCCGCGTGGTGAGCCTCCAATCAGTTTGATGGGAACCAGTATAAGAATTGTGCTCAGTAAAACGAGGATGCCAAGAGCTGTCCAGACAAGGACATATCCCCAGTCTATAAGCGGTATGGCGATCCGCCCGTACGGGGCGAGATACGTTTTCAGCACTGCCAGTTTGAAGAAGTGGCCGAAAAATGGCCTGTTGTCTGTAGCGGGCCGGATATAGAACGGGTATTCGTTGTAAAATTGCTCTCTTTCTCCGGAGAGCAGTCTCGTTGCGGCAATGAAAAAGTAGCTTTCATCCATTCTGTTTACGATATTGGTCTCTTTTTTTTTAATTCCGGGGTAGTAGCAGAGATCGAAGAGGCGGCTTTTACAGAATTTTTTAACAGTTTCAATCTCTTCCTTGTTAAAGAGACCGTTTTTTATCAAGAGTGTTGCCATCTGCCAGCTCCTTATCATGATAATGGATTCGGAGGCATTTTCAGCCTCAAGTGCGGCGATTGCCGTTGTTAGAAGTTTTATACAGTCGCGGGGGGGATTTTTGATCCACCTCGATATACTGAGGATGCCTCCTGGGTTGAGGCGGTCAACGCAGATTTTCAGTGATTCGGTCGTAAAGAGATAGTTTTCATTCAGTGAGTAGACACCCGCGGAAGCCGATTCCATCGATTCGAGAAGACATATCTGAATCAGATCAAATCGCTTTTTTGTGTTTTGAAGATACCCCCTCCCGTCTTCGGCGAAGATCCGGTACTCTACGGGATTATAGATGTCCCCGCTGAAACGCCGATATTTTCCCTGTATGAAACGGATGATGTCTCTATTCATTTCCACAATGGAGATGTCCTTTGCCTTGTGATACTTCGCATTTAGAATTTCCGTTCCTCCGCCTCCACCGATGATAAGCACTGCCGGATCGTTCAGGAGCTTGTAGGGAAGGGAGGTGGTACGGTAATCCATGAAGCGGATATCCTTCAGATTTCCGGTGAATTCGTTGATTGCGCCTGCCGTATTTCCGTTTATAAAGAGGCCTTTCTGCTTCGGCAATTTAAATGGACAGTTCAGGCTCAAATCGGGCAGGTAGTGGTATGCAGGGCTTTCCAGAATGGTGACAAGGCCGAGCGGTCCGAATGTTTCCGCCTGAATTTTTGCCCCCTTCTGGCTTCTCGCAATGGAAAGGTCTTTGAATGTGCCCATGTATACGGGTCTGTCGTGCAGCAAGACAAAGTAAAGCGGGACTATCGCAATCAGTATGATTGCTGAAACAGCGGTCTGTATACGGCTGCTCGTGACTGCGAGTGTGGCGCAGACAGTTATTATGGAAATAATAAGAATGATTTCAGAGGGACCCGTATGAAAAACAGTTAACAGTACAAGAAGGCTTCCAATTCCTGAACCCGCCATATTGGAAAAATATATCTTGTAAATATTGCCGGTACAGACTGAAAAACTGAGCCCGATGCATACCGCACCGAGAAAAAATGGGATGAACATGGCCAGGCTGATGAAGATGAGGTTCAATGTTTCATACGGCTGCCAGATTATCATAAGCGGATTGAAGGCAATCAGATAACTTAAATAAATATTAATCCAGACAGATAGGAGCAGAAGAAGGGGGAAGAGATATAAGACCGTTGAAAAGTGTTTTTTCAGTCTTGCCTTGAATAGAAAAATAAACGAGCCGCTCGACCCAAAGCCGAGCAGGGCAATGCTGACAATCAGATAGGCGAAGTGGTGCCAGTACTGTATGGAAAATATCTTGAAAAGCAGAATCTCATAGGCGATAAGGGCAGCCGAAACGGAGAGCACGGAAACCTGGATTCTCTTTAATGACGGATAAGGTGTCATGTTCAATGTCACCCTGAACTTGCTTTAGTATCAGTTACTTGTGCTTGCCGGTAAGGGGTACAAAGCACACTGACATCAGGTTTTGTGTGGTTATTTCCCCGGCGTTGTCCTTTTCAACAAGAACCAGACTCTGAATCATGAAGTGGCCCCCGACCGGAATGACCATCCTGCCCCCTTTTTTGAGCTGTTTCAAAAGTGGTGGCGGGATATGGCCTGCCGCGGCGGTCACAATTATGGCATCGAATGGTGTGTGCTCGGGCCAGCCATAATAACCGTCACCACTTTTGACGCTGACATTTTTATAACCGAGTTTTTCCAATCTGAGCGACGCCGATTCTGCAAGCTCCGGGATTATCTCAATTGTATATACCTTTTTTACAATGCAGGAGAGAATCGCTGCCTGGTAGCCCGAACCTGTTCCGATCTCAAGAACAATGCTCTCTTCGTCCAGATTGAGGATTTCCGTCATGTATGCCACAATATAGGGCTGAGATATTGTCTGCCCGTAACCGATCGACAGGGGAGTATCATCATAAGCCATGGGGACCCTCTTTTCGGGGACAAACTGATGGCGTGGAACAGACATCATCGCCTGAATGACGTCTCTGTCACGGACACCCCTCCTGACAATCTGTTCGTCTACCATTTCTTTTCTCATAGCCGCAAAGCTCCTCTCATTAAATTCGGCCTTAGAAGTCACTTTTACCGGTGAGATGGTTAAGACAAGAAAAACCAGTACCGATATTGAAATTATTCTCCGGAATTTATTTGTTTTTATGATATTATAACCTTTGCTTATCCTTGATTTAATCCATCAAGCATGGGGAAAAATGTTTTACAAAGTTGCCGTCGATTTTGTTATTGTCATCCACTTTATGTGGATCGTATTTGTAATACTCGGGTTTCCGGTATTTCTCTCTTTCAATCTTTCCAGATGGAGGCTGCTTCATCTGACTGCTCTAATCGCAACCATAATTATGCAGGCTACACAGACTGTTTGTCCATTGACCTATCTTGAGGCTTATCTGAAATCGAAAAATATGTCCGGCGCCGTCTATCCCGGCTCATTCATAATAGGAAGAATAGAGAATATGATCTATGTTGAAGATGTGCTAACACTTGAGAGAATCACCTGCCTGACATTATTTTTTTTCGTGGTCGTTTTGCTTTCCTTCTGGTTCAAGCCGATTAAATTGAAGCGGGAGAAAGTAGAAAAGTGAACGTGGTCAAAGAAATATATCACATAGTGCTTTTATATCAAGATATTAAAAAGTGAGCTATTAGCGTTCAGCAATATAAGGAGAACCAATCTGATATTCCGTAAAGACTTTGCACGCAGCATTTCTACTTTTTCGGTAAGGGGTATTTCGGCTGGTTTTTTGTTAATGCTGAAAGCCGATGGCTGATTGCTGAAAGCTTATAAGGTTTAGATAACCTATGAAGCGAAAATTCACTACATTTCCTGTCCTCTTCGCGATTACCGCTCTCGGTATATCTTCGGTAATAACCCAGATTACCGTTATTCGTGAATTTATAAATGTCTTTGAAGGAAATGAAATCGTCCTTGGCATCCTCTTCTCTCTCTGGCTCTTACTTACAGGGTTGGGGGCGTGGCTTGCGAAATTCATATCATCTTCCCGCGCACAGATGTTTATGCTCCGCCTGTCACTTTTCCTCGTCGCATTCCTTCCCATTTTTCATGTTCTCCTTATCCGCTTTTTTAGAAATGACCTCTTTATCAGAGGAGAGCTTCCCGGCATCGGTCCCATGATTATCTGGGCGGGGGTTCTTCTCGTGCCGTATTGTATCCTTTCCGGGGGATTACTCACCATTGCCTGCGGTATCCTTGCCGTCAACAGTTCCGATGACCGAAGTATCGGCAGAATCTATTTTTTTGATAATATCGGCGATATCTTAGGAGGTCTCCTTTTTACCTTCGTCCTTGTCCGTTTTTGCAATAATCTCAATGCCTTGTACCTTCCCGCATTTCTCTGCCTTTCAGGGTTTCTGTTGCTCATGCCACGGGGCTTCAGCCGGAGATTGCTTTACGGCTCTCTCGGAGTCTTTGGGCTGGCATCGATTCTTTATAGTGGCTGGTTTGTGCCCCTTGATGGTATTTCCCTGAAATGGTTGTATCCGTATCAGACGATAGTGGATCACCAAGAATCCCCCTACGGGAGACTGGTTGTTACCCGGGGGCATGATCAGACCTCTTTTTTTGAAAACGGGGGGCACCTCTTCTCCGTTCCCAATACCTTTGCCAATGAGGAAATCGTGCATTACGCGCTGTCACAACTCCCGAAAGTTCAGTCAGTCCTTCTGGTTTCAGGCGGTGTTGCCGGTGTTGTTGACGAGATCATGAAGTATGATGTTAAAAATCTCGATTACGTTGAACTTGATCCGGCTATTCTATCCGCCGGCGTGAAGTACCTTGACGTCCGTTTTCCGTCGGCAGTTCACCTCCATCAGGGTGACGGGAGAAAGTTTATTCAAAAGACAGATAAAAAATATGACGGCATAATCCTCGATCTTCCCCCTCCGGGATCGCTCCAGCTCAACCGTTTTTATACCCTTGAATTTTTCAACGAGGCCAGGTCAAAGCTCCTGCCGGGGGGAGTTATCTGTTTCGGTACTCCCGGGGCGGAGAATTATATCAGCGATGATCAGGCGCGCTTCCTTTCCACCTTGAAAAATACACTGAAACAGGTCTTCGAACATGTCCTGATTATACCGGGGGAGAGGAATATTTTCATCGCGTCTGACTCACCCCTCTCTTCAGATATAGCGTCACTCGTCTCCTCACGGAACATTGAAACGGTTTACGTCAATGAAAACTACCTCGCCGGGAGAGTAACACCGGAGAGGTTATCGTTCATAGAGGGCAGCATTATTGATAGCGTTCCGGTTAACCTGGATCTTCGGCCCACGGCATTTTTCTACCGGATGAGCATCTGGCTTAGCATGTTCCAGGAAAATTACAGGATCCCTTTGATTGCCGTATTTTTGTTTTTCATTTTATATTTTTCCCGGATCGGGATCGTTAGAAAGGCCGTATTTTCAACAGGTTTCACAGCTTCATCGATGGAGGTTATCATCCTCCTCTGTTACCAGATTTTCCATGGCAGTATCTACACGGGGATAGGGATGATCGTCGCTTCATTCATGTTAGGGCTTGCGGCAGGAAGCTTTATGGCGAACAGAATGATTTCAAGGCGTTCTATAATCAAGACGAGGGCGATTCTTGAGGTTGAAATAGCGATTGTAGTCTACATTATTTTATTTATGATAATGCTCTTCTGGGGGCGAACTCTGCTCGGTGGTTTTTCCTTCGCTCTTCTGACCATTCTCATCGGTGTGTTGACAGGATTTGAATTTCCCGTCGCCGGAAAAATTCTCTTTTCCTCCCCCTGGGAGACGGCAGGTTCCCTTTACGCTGCTGATCTGCTGGGGGCAAGCCTGGGTGCACTTTTTGTCTGTCTCTTCGTTATCCCCGTTTTTGGAATTTACTATACCTGTCTCTTTCTGATAGTATTTAAACTGCCGATCATCTTCGGGCTGCTCGTTCGGAGAAGGACCGCTGCATGAAGAAAAGGAAAAGAAATGTATTTTACGCGAAGAGAGCTGATTAAAACGGGTATTGTCTGTACCTTATCCCTGTCATCAACGGATGTCTTTGCGCGGTGGTTTGTACCCTCCGAAAAGAATGAGAAGAGAATCACTCGAAACGATGCCCCCGATAAACTCTGGAAGTGGTCGAAAGAGGTTTACTTCAAAGTGGAGCGGGGCAAAAATGTTCAGTGTCTTACCTGCCCTAATCAATGTTTACTGGAGCCGAATGCCCGTAGCAAGTGCAAGTCTCACGTCAATAAGGATGGAAATCTATACACTCTGGTTTACGGAAATCCCTGCGCGGCACATATTGATCCGATTGAAAAAAAGCCGCTGTATCATTTTCTCCCTTCGTCAAGGGCGTTTTCCATAGCCACAACAGGATGTAGTTTTCGATGTCTTAACTGCCAGAACTGGGAGATATCGCAGGTTAAGCCTGAAGATGTCAGATTTGTGGAAATGTTTCCTGACGCTGTCGTGGAGAATGCACGGAATTCGGATTGCAGGAGTATCGCCTATACATATTCCGAGGCAACGACTTTTTATGAATACATGCTGGACACATCCCGGCTGGCACGTGAAGCGGGTATCAAAAATGTTTGGGTTTCAAATGGTTATATTAACGAACCCCCGCTCCTGGAGCTTTGCAAGACTCTCGATAGTGCAAATATTGATATCAAGAATTTTTCCGAGGATATCTATTCGCGTCTCAATGCCGGCCGGCTGAAGCCGGTTTTGAGAACCGTCACGATACTGAAAGAAAAAGATGTCTGGTTTGAGATAACAGCCCTGATCGTACCGACATATACAGACAACATCGAGATGATAAAGCGGATGTGCGGATGGATACTGGAAAATCTTGGTCCCGACTACCCGCTCCACTTTTCACGTTTCTTTCCCCGGTACAAGCTGACACATCTTCCTCCCACTTCCATACCGTTTCTGGAAAACGCGAGGGAAACAGCAATGAAAATGGGGATTCACTATGTCTATGTGGGCAATGTACCTCAGGCGGATTCAAATCATACATACTGCCCCTCCTGCAAAAAGAAGATTATAGAACGCCTCGGATATCTGATTACGGAAAACAGGATAGTAGACGGCAGATGTACCTTTTGCCGGCAGACGATTGCGGGTGTCTGGGAATAGGTGATTGGTAAATTTTCTTGACCGTCCGACTGACATTGAGATATTGATACTATTAAATAAATGGAGGGTTATGTCGATGAAAATAGCAGTCCTGACAGGTGGAGGAGACTGCCCCGGTTTGAACGGGGCGATCAAATGGGTTACAAAAACAGCTCTCGATCCTAAACTTGAAGAGGAACGTTCTGTTAAGTTTGAAGTTCTTGGTATAATGAACGGCTGGAAAGGGCTGGTAGAAGTTAACCCCGATGATCCGGAAAGCTGTGCCCGGCACCTGAAACATTTAGACGAGCAGGTCGTCAGGACGTGGGACCGTTTTGGAGGAACAAACCTTGGAACGTCGAGGACAAATCCCTTCAATCCCCAAAATGACCGGTCGGAAAGACTGCTCGAAAATATCGGAAAGCTCGGGATTGATGTCATCGTGGCGATTGGGGGCGAGGATACCCTGGGGGTCGCCCATACTTTACATAAGCAAGGGATTAAAACGGTGGGAATTCCTAAAACTATCGACAATGACCTGTCGGCGACAGATTACTCTCTCGGTTTTGATACGGCTGTGAACGTTATTATGGAGGAGATTGACAGGCTCCGTACCACGGCAGGTTCCCATGGACGGATTTTTGTTGTGGAAACGATGGGGCGGCATGCCGGCTGGCTTGCCCTTCACGGAGGTGAATGCAGCGGTGCATACATGATTCTGATTCCCGAGTATCCTTTCGACATGAATCGTATATGCCAACTTCTCCGGGAGCGTGAAGGACGGGAGATACAGTACAGTATTCTTGTTGTCTCTGAAGGGGCAAAACTGGCGGACATGCAAGGATTTTATAAAGATGAAAAAATTGATGATTTCGGACACCGCTCCCTTGGTGGAATTGCCAGATATGTATCGGAGGAGATAGAAAAGAAGACAGGTCTTGAGTCACGTTATGTGATTCTGAGCCACCTGCAGAGGGGCGGCACGCCATCAGCCCACGATCGCCTGATGGCGAGACGGTTTGGAATCGCTGCTATTGACATGGTCTTACATGAGGATTTTGGCCGTATGGTGAGCCTCCTCCATGGAGATATTACCTCTGTTTCACTCAAGGAGGTTATCGATCAATTAAAACTTGTTGATATCGACAAATATTACGACGTCGAAAGATACAACGGGCGGAGATCTATATTGTAGATTGCCGGATTTAAACATAAAGATTATTAACTTATTTACTCGTTCCCTTGACATTTTCTTATGTTGTCCTTGACAGATAATGCCCTTTCTTTTATAACATGTGTAACTCACCGGGAAATTTAAAATCTTGAACTGAACAGCGAGCGCATTCCCCGCTGTTTGCGGCGGGGTTAGCGAGCGAATAAAAATAACAATCTTCCTTACCCCGATAAACGGGATAAGTGCGTTAACGGATTTGCTTTCTACCAGAAAGCAAATCCTAACTTACTAAACAGTCGGAGATTCCCCGCAACTTGTTGCGGGGAGCTTCAATTTGTTGAAGTAGAACCTCATAAAGTGGTCACATCAAGACAGGAGCAGTTATCAGAATGACAGGTAAAAAGAAACGCGGGTTGATCAAATTCACCGATAATGATGACATAAATCGTTTGCTCCGCGATGTCGTATCATCTGTGAAGGATTTTACAGAAAATCAGATTGAGCAGATAAGAAGTCTGACACAGATAGGCGCGGCATTATCAGCTGAACATGAAATAGATCGACTGCTCGAGATGATTGTAGACGAAGCCAGAAGATTTACCAATGCCGATGGCGGTACGCTCTATATCATGAGTGATGACGAGAAAAGTCTTCACTTTGCAATTGTTCAGAACCATTCGTTAGACATAAGAATGGGTGGAACAGCCGGAGCGATAACATGGGCACCCGTCGAGTTATATAACAGTGATGGTTCTCCCAATCATTCCAATGTGTCATCATATGCAGCTCTCTCAGGTAACGTTGTTAATATATCCGATGTCTATCATGCTGAAAAGTTTAACTTTGAAGGAACACGCCAGTTTGATTCCGAAACAGGTTACCGCTCACAGTCGATGCTGGTTATCCCCATGCGTAACCATGAGAATGATATTATAGGAATTCTCCAATTGTTAAATGCCAAGGATGTTGTAACCGGCAAAAAAGTGTCGTTTTCTCAAGATTCCCAGGATCTGATCGAATCATTGGCGTCACAGGCGGCAATAGCTCTCACCAATAACCGCCTTATCAAAGACTTGCAAAATCTGTTTGAATCCTTCGTCAAGACAATAGCAACGGCTATCGATGAAAAGTCACCCTACACGGGTGATCATGGTCGCCGTGTGGTTGAACTAACTATGATGATTGCTGAAAAGATTAACCGTGCGAGAGATGGCCGTTTTAAAGATGTCTCATTTAATGAAAACGAGATGAATGAACTCAGAATAGCCGCGTGGCTCCATGACGTAGGTAAAGTGGCTATGCCGGAATATATCATGGACAAGTCGACAAAATTGACAACCGTTAATGATCGAATTGAATTGTTAAAGACGCGTTTTGAGATTGTAAAGCGGGATATGGAAATTGATTTGCTCAAGAAAAAGATGGCACAAAGTGGTTATTCAGACACAGATGCTCCTCCTCCAACTCAGAGCAGTAAAATGAAAAACCTGGAAGAAGACTATGATTTTCTCGTTTCAGTTAACAGGGCCGATGAATACATGTCGGATGAGAGTATTGAGAGAGTTAAAAAAATAGCAAAGAAGAAATGGAGGATGGACGGACGCGGACAAGCACTTCTCAGTGATGATGAAATCGAAAATCTCATCATTAGAAAAGGAACGCTGACAGATCACGAAAGAACTGTCATGAATACTCATGCCGCCATAACGTACAGAATGCTGTCTCAGATGCCGTTTCCCAAGAAATTGAGAAACGTGCCCGGTTACGCAAGCTCTCATCATGAATTTTTGAATGGTAAAGGGTATCCTCAGGGATTGAAAGGAGATGAAATATCTCTCCAGGCACGGATACTTGCTCTGGCAGATGTTTTCGAGGCATTGACGGCAAGTGACCGGCCATATCGAGAAGGAAACACCCTGTCTCAGGCTCTTAAAATCCTTGGATTTATGGTGAAGGACAATGAACTTGATCCTGATATTTACGATCTGTTTGTGAATGAAAAAATCTACATCGATTATGCAAAGAGAGAACTTATACCCTCTCAGATTGATGAAACAGCGATTCAGGAAACGCCGAAATAAGTGAATCTACAAATGGAGGAAAACGGCATGGCCAAATCAGAAGATGCAAAAAAACAGGAGAAGAAAAAACCACAGAAAACAGCCAAAGAGAAGAGGCAGGCAAAGCAGGAAAAGAAAAAGAGCAAATAGCTAATCAGTTGGGGGCAGTTGGGGGTCAGGTCTTGCTTTTTGCCATCTTTGACGCGATTTTACTGACCCGTGAATAATGAAGTCCAATGTGGTTGCCAACATCCTTCAATTTATATCCCCAACGGTACACAGCATCGTAGATGCCTTCGTTTCTTTCCGTGACCTCGAATATCTCCGTAAGAAAGGGACGTGCGGCATACTTCTCCATTCGCACAACCTCGCCCGTTTCCGACTCATCAATTAACTTTCGGACTTTTTCAATAAATTCTCCTCGCCCCAATATCAGCCCGCCTCTGGCTTCTTTCAACGGACTTTCTCTCTCCAATCCCTTCTTCACAAAGGAAGTATACCGTTCACGGGCATGAACCTTCGAAGGAGAAAATAAACCGAGCAGCCAGTCTGTGTGGAGAACCGATTCTTGTGGTCTCATGCCGGCTGTTGCACCGTATGACGACCAGAACCATTCTTCCGGTGAACGAACCAGTCCCGCCCGTACGGGATTCAACGCAATATATCGGCTGAGTTCGAGAAGGTAGGCATCCTTTTCGACGACAAATGCTTTATAGCGGCCCTGGAAAAGATGGCCTACACGATCGTGGCGCCTGTTGTACTTCTGGGTATACACGCCGTTGAGCTGGCGCATGCCCCGGGATAGATTGGCTTGGGGAGTTTCCACCAGGAGGTGATAATGGTTGCCCATAAGGCAGTACGAATGGACAATCCAGCGATAACGTTCCACCACATCGGCAAGGATAATGAGAAACGTCCGGTAGTCTTCAGTATCTGCAAAGATATCCTGCCGGGCATTTCCCCGGGAGGTTATATGATAAAAACCACCTTCGTATTCTATGCGTATCGGCCGTGCCATGAAGAACAGGTATCACACATGATGGCAAAAAGCAAGACCTGACCCCCATGTTGGAAGATTCCCATAGCGGCAGACAGACGGACGGACGAAAAATAAACTTCTTGCAACGGTTCAATACCTTTGTTAGATGATTATGATCGCCATTATACGGATGAGCTGATTTTTATGAAAAATGTCTTTACCGTCACCGAGTTGACGACGAGTATAAAAGTCCTGCTGGAGTCGAGTTTTGATGCGGTCTGGGTCGAGGGTGAAATTTCCAACCTGCGCCGGCCCGGCTCCGGTCATCTATACTTTACGCTGAAGGACGAGAACAGCCAGATACGGGCGGTCATCTTCCGCCAGTTCTCTAGGATGGCACAATTCGACATCGAAGATGGGATGAACGTCATTTGCAGAGCCAGGCTCAGCGTCTATCAGCCGAGAGGGGAGTATCAGCTGATCGTTGACACGATCGAACCGAAAGGTATCGGCGCCCTTCAGTTAGCCTTTGAACAGCTCAAGGCACGCCTGGAGAAGGAGGGTCTCTTCGATCCGTCCCACAAGAAACCGATTCCGTTCATTCCCCGCAGGATCGGGGTCGTCACATCACCGACGGGCGCCGCTATCAGAGACATTCTCAACGTCACAAAGAGGAGGTTTTCTTCCGTCGACATACTGATCGCCCCGGTAAGGGTACAGGGAGCGGAAGCTCCTCCCGAAATAATCGATGCCCTGTCCGATCTGAATGAAATCCCCGATATTGACGTTATCATCCTGGCCAGGGGTGGCGGATCTCTTGAAGACCTTGCCCCGTTCAACGATGAAGGGGTCGCGAGGGCTATCTTTAGCTCGATTATCCCCGTCATTTCGGCCGTCGGTCATGAGATTGACTTTACCATTGCGGATTTCGTCGCCGATCTCAGGGCACCGACACCTTCTGCGGCTGCCGAGCTGGTCGTACCGATGAGGCGTGAACTGATTGAATCGCTGGAAAACCTCCGTGCGAGGATAATCGGAAGCAACCGAAGAATAAATAACATGTTGAGAGAAAAGACCGTTCTCTTAAGAGAGCGGATAAGAGACCCCCGGAGGAAGATTGCCGATATGCGCATAGGCATTGATGATATAACCGCCCGGGTTACAACGGCAACCACCCGTGAACTGGACGGACGGAAGAGCATCGTGCACAATCTGGGGGAAAATCTCACATACATGAGTCCGATGACGTACGTACGGGACAAAAAGCTCATGCTTGAAAATCTGGGGAAAAGCATGACAGCCGGGCTTTTTTACTACATGGATACCTTGAAAAACAGGGTTGAAGGCAACCTGTCGATGCTCGATATGCTGAGCCCTCTCTCAGTTCTGAAGAGGGGTTACAGCATCGTAAAAAAACTCCCTGAGGCTAATATTATTAAAGAATCAGGTTCGGTAACTGTCGGAGACGATGTCGCCGTAAAGGTCTCATCGGGAAGCTTTAACGCTAAGGTTACAGAGGTTTTACCGGAGTGATGGAAAATGGCAGAAGAAAAATTTGAAGAGGCACTGAAAAAGTTAGAAGACATTGTAAGGGAGATGGAAAGCGGGGACCTGACCCTTGAGGAATCCCTGAAATCTTTTGAAGAAGGGATAAGGCTCTCACGGTTCTGCGCCAAAAAGCTTGATGAAGCGGAGAGGCGGATCGAAGTCCTTCTCAAGAATGAAGAGGGGCCGGATATTCAGCCCTTCAAAGGGGAGGATAAAAGTGACTCCTGAAGAGAAGATATTTCTCGATGATTATCTGAAGGGAAGAAAAAAGATCGTCGATGAAGCCCTTGACAGGTACCTTCCCAAAGAGGATACTTTCCCGCCCGCCATCTTTAAATCCGTAAGGTACAGCGTATTTGCCGGAGGGAAAAGGATACGGCCGATCTTGTGCATGGCCTCCGCGGAAGCCGTTGGTGGAAACATTGAAACAGTGCTCCCTGTGGCCTGTGCGCTGGAGCTGATTCACACCTACTCGCTGATTCACGATGATCTACCCGTCATGGATGACGATGATTACAGGAGGGGAAAGCCCACAAACCACAAGGTATTCGGCGAAGATATCGCCATTCTGGCCGGTGACGCCCTCCTCACGGAGGCGTTTCATCTGATGTCAAAAAGAGAATTTGCCGGCGAAACCCCTCCGGGCAGACTCCTTGCCGTAATCGGCGATATCTCTGAAGCGGCGGGGTTCTTCGGAATGGTCGGCGGGCAGGTTGTTGATGTGCAATCGGAAGGGAAAGAGGTTGGCGAAGAAACCCTCGATTACATCCACACTCATAAAACGGCAGCGATGATTACCACCTCTATCAGGGCGGGCGCCGTCCTATCCGGCGCCGGTGATGATGAGATCGGCGCCCTTTCAGATTACGGCAGGAACATCGGCCTTGCCTTTCAGATAGCGGACGACATTCTTGATGTTGAAGGAAATCAGGAGATACTCGGCAAGGACATAGGAAGCGACCGGTCGCGCGGCAAGGTTACGTTTCCCGCCCTTTTCGGTCTGGAAGCATCGAGAAAAAAGGCCCGCGATCTTGTGGACAGAGCCCTCGCGGATATCGCAAAATTCGACAGCAGGGCAGAACCCCTGAGAATGATCGCAACATTTATCATTGAAAGAAGCTCATAAACAAATAGTTTCAAGCTTCGACTCTAAAGTTAACAAGTTCGCAAAAAGTCTTTTCGAAGCGAATCGAAGCATTTTGGGAAAAAGATGGTGGTAGTGACCGGCGTTAAGAAAATCTAACTGTTTGAGTGCATAAGCACGAGTTTTAGATTTTTAGCCGGGCAATAACAACATCCACAAAATGGTTCTGAGCAAAGAAAACGGTCTTTTTACGAGCACATTAAAATTAAAAACCCGGGGATTAACAGAGTGAACAATAAAGAAAGCGTATTAGAAAAAATTAATTTTCCTGAAGATATCAAAAAGCTTGAACTTGCCGAATTAAACGTCCTGGCAGGGGAAATCAGGAAAAAAATAATTGAAACAGTCTCCAAAAGCGGCGGGCACTTAGCCTCGTCTCTCGGTGTCGTGGAACTGACACTTGCAATCCACTATGTCTTTGACACCCCGAGAGATAAGCTTATATGGGATGTCGGGCACCAGTCCTATGCTCATAAGATAATTACCGGCAGGAAAGACAGGTTTCACACCCTCCGTCAGAAAGGAGGGTTGAGCGGTTTTCCCAGGAGGGAAGAGAGCGATTATGACGTCTTCAATGTCGGTCATAGCAGTACATCGATCTCCGCGGCCGCCGGCATCGCCGAGGCCAGATGTCTCAAAAATGATAATTTCAAGGTTATTGCCGTAATCGGTGACGGTTCGATGACTGCCGGAATGGCCTTCGAGGGATTGAACTGGACAGGCGGCAGAAATAAGGATCTTTTAATTATACTGAATGACAACGAAATGTCCATTTCTTCGAATGTGGGCGCCATGTCGTCCTATTTGAACCGTCTCATGACCGGACAGCGCATTACGAAACTACGAACAGAAATCAAGGCCTTTTTAAAGACGATACCCAGTATCGGGGATAAAATGCTGAAGTTCACAAAACAGGCGGAAGAATCGCTCAAGGCATTTATTGTCCCCGGTGTCATCTTCGAAGAACTCGGCTTCCAGTACGTAGGGCCCCTTGAAGGGCACAACCTTGATCACCTGATAAAAAATCTGAAAAACGTAAAAAGGCTGGACAGGCCTGTTCTGGTTCACGTTATCACTAAAAAAGGTAAGGGATACAAGTTCGCGGAAGAGGACCCGGCGAGATTTCACGGTATCGGTCCTTTCGACATAACTACCGGTAAAACCTTGGCGGGCAGCAATTCCGACCCGTCTTATACGGAAATATTCGGAAAAACGATGGTTAAATTGGCCCGTAAAGATTCAAGAATCGTGGCAATAACGGCTGCCATGACTCACGGGACGGGACTTGAGCAATTTTCAGAGGAGATGCCCGACAGGTTTTATGACGTCGGCATAGCGGAACAGCACGGGACCACATTTGCCGCCGGTCTCGCCACCGAGGGGTTTATACCGGTGGTAACAATCTATTCTACCTTCATGCAGAGGGCCTATGACCAGGTACTTCATGATATTTGTGTCCAGAAACTGCCGGTGGTTCTTGCCCTCGATCGGGGGGGATTCGTCGGAAAAGACGGTCCCACGCATCACGGGCTGTTCGATTATTCCTATCTCAGATCGATCCCCAATATTGTCGTTATGGCCCCTAAAGATGAAAATGAATTCCAGCACATGCTGAAAACCGCCGTCGAGTGCGGATGCCCTGTTTCGGTGAGATATCCCCGGGGAAAGGGGGTCGGTGTTTCCATTGACGATACGCCTAGGGCCCTTGAGATCGGAAAGGGCGAGGTTATTCTTGATGGAAACGATATCGCAATCGTCGCTATAGGGTCCACCGTATGTTCTGCCGTTTCCGCCGCGGAAAAGCTGAAAGGCGAAGGGATAAATGCAATGGTCATCAATAGCCGTTTTGTAAAGCCCCTTGACGAGGAACTTTTGTGCGATGTTGCCAAATCTATAAATAAGGTCATTACTGTAGAGGAAAATGTCTTGATGGGGGGCTTCGGGAGCGCTGTCCTTGAGCTCTTTGAAAGAGCGGGGATATATGGTGTTACCGTGAAAAGACTTGGAATCAAGGATGAGTTTGCGGAACACGCGACTCAGACAGAATTGAGAAGTATGTATGGTATTGACGAGGACGGTGTCGCGAAAGCTGTCCGTAAGATGATGGGTAAATGAACCCTAAGAAGAACTCCAAGATCAGATTGGACAGGCTTCTCGTTGAGAGAGACATCTCCCCGACACGTGAAAGGGCGAGGGCGCTTATCCTGTCCGGTGCCGTCATCGTCGGGGAAAACAGGATTGACAAAGCTGGCACCCTTGTTCCCATAAATTCCGGGATAAGAATAAAAGGGGAAGATAACCCGTATGTCAGCAGGGGAGGCTTGAAACTAAAAGGAGCGCTAACCGAATTCGGCATTGATGTAGCGGGTGTTGCAGCCCTCGATATCGGAGCCTCAACAGGTGGTTTTACGGACTGCCTGCTTCAGGAAGGGGCGAGGAAGGTATATGCTGTCGACGTAGGGTACGGCCAGCTTGCCTGGAAGCTGAGAAACGACGAAAGAGTAGTTGTCTTCGAAAAGACAAATATACGCTATTTTTCCGGTAGCGGGCTAAACGACGAGATAGATATAGCGACCATAGATGCCTCCTTCATTTCCCTCAAGCTGGTTATTCCAGCCACGGTCAGGTTTATAAAAAAAGACGCCGTCATTCTTGCCCTCATCAAGCCACAATTTGAGGCAGGGAGGGGAGAGGTAGGGAAAAAGGGTGTGGTAAAAGACCCCGATATACATAAAAGGGTTGTCGATGAAATTGATGAGCTTTGCAGGGAAATGGGGCTCGACGTACTGGGAACATGTGAGTCTCCCCTTTTAGGTCCTGCCGGCAATAAAGAATTTTTTATATATGTAAAAAAATAGGTTTCGAGTTCCCAGTTTTGAGTTCAAAGTTTCAGTTGTAGGTTGGATTGAATGAAATCCAGCAAAGCCTAAACTCAGAACTCGGAACTTGGAACTCAGAACTCGGAAGAACTTGAGACTTGAAATAAATGGGAGTAACTCTGGCCAAGACAGCGGGTTTTTGTATGGGAGTGAAGCGGGCGGTCGATATGGTTCTCGACGTTGCCCACAACAGGGATACCGGAAAGATATATACCTACGGTCCCCTTATACATAATCCACAGACTGTTGAAATCCTTAAAAAGAGGGGAATACTCCCGGTAGATAATATCGATGAAATCGAAGAAGGAACAATCATAATCAGGGCCCACGGCATATCGCCCCTCGAAAGAAAAAAGATTAAAGAAAAGAATGTAAAGATAGTCGATGTCACCTGCCCCAAGGTAGCGCGTGTACAGGCGATAATCAAAAAACATGCATCCCTGGGTTACACTATACTGATTGTGGGGGACAATGGACATCCCGAAGTCGACGGTCTGCTCGGGTACTCTGATGGAAAGGGGATTGTAATAGAAAACAGGGATGAGGTTGATGCCCTCCCCGAGCTTGAGAAGATCTGCGTTGTCGCTCAGACAACTCAGAGCACGAAGGAATACGGGGATATAATTGACAGGATTAGACAACGATTTCCACAGGTTACGGTCTTTGATACCATATGCGATTCCACTGAAAAAAGACAGGCCGAGGTTAAGAAATTGTCCGCCGAAATGGATGCTATGTTTGTTGTGGGGGGAAAGAATAGTGCTAACACCAAGAGATTGGCCACTATGTCGGAACTGCAGGGGACTCCCACATTTCATATTGAAACGGCAGATGAACTCAATAATATAAACATAGACGGGTACAATGAAATAGGCATCTCTGCCGGGGCATCGACACCAAACTGGACAATCGAAAAGGTCGTCGATTACATTACAAGTTTTCAGGAAGAGAAGAAAAAGGGGAAAGCAGGCAGGCTGCTGAAATTCTGGATATTCGCCGTTATCACGGACATCTATTCCGCCGCGGGCGCCGGATGTCTGTCTCTGGCGAGCATGCTCCTGCAGGGATTGCCCGTCAATATTCTGAATATACTGACGGCATCCTTTTATGTCTATTCGATGCACGCGGTCAATAGATTCACCGACAGAAAACACATCGGCATAATAAGCTCATTCAGGGAAGATTCCTATCTGAAACACGATACGATGTACGCTACCATTGCAATTCTATCCCTGCTTGCCGCTCTGACCTTCTCCTTTGTTGCCGGTGTCGCCCCATTTTTACTTCTGCTTTCGATTTCCTCCTTTGGCGTCCTTTACAACGCTAAGATATTACCGCGAAACTGGCGTTTCAGGAGATTAAGAGACCTGCCCGGCTCCAAAAACGTTTCCGTGGCCACCGCATGGGCGATGGTAGCAGCGGTGCTTCCACAGGTAGAAATAAGTATGAGTATAACCTTCTCAATGACACTGGCTTTTTTCTTCACCTTTGCCGTGGTCTTCGTCAGATCGGCCCTGTCCGATACGATCGACATTCAGAGTGACAGGCTCATCGGGAGGGAGACGATCCCTGTTGTAATAGGAGAGGAAAAGACACAAAAACTTTTAAAGGGTATCTCGGTCATTACTGCCGCAATCCTTGTCATTGCAAACCCCGCAGGGTGGACTTCCTCTTTGAGTTTTGCCCTCCTGGCCTGTGTATTTTATATGTGGATTTGTTTCAAACTTTGTGATAAAAGATCGACGTTTTCCGGTGTTGTTCTGGAAGGTCTCCTGGAAACGAACTACATAATCGCCGGTTTGATGACTTTTCTGTGGCTTGTTTTCGTGTAAGCGTTCATCTCTGAGCCGCCGGCTTTTCAGCAAAACGAAGGAGGGAAATAAATTTATGATCAGAAAAACAATGATACCTTCTTTTTTGATCTTGTCTGTCATGATTCTCTTCAGTTGCGGCGGCATCCGGTATTCCCAGGTTGCTCCGAACGCAAAGGATTTCCATCCAAAAAAAATAGGCGTGCTTCCCGTTGACGTCGGAGCCTTCGAAGAGGCAAGAGGCGTTATTGATCAGATTATTGCCGGTGTTCTGGTTAATAAAGGATGTTTTTCCGACGTTGTGACATCTGAAACGATTAATAACCGGATGCAATCAGATGATGAGCTGCGGAAAACTGTTTCTGATTATATTGCCAAACTCAAAACCGTCAATTTTTCCGATGCTGACCTGAGCAAGAAAATCGGCAAAGCATACGATATCGATGCCTTCCTTATCGTTAATGTAGACTACTGGCACTACACGGTGGAAGGTGAAGATAAGGTTGCCAAAGTTGGCCTGGGGCTAAAGTTGGTGGAGGCAGTCACAGGGAATATAATCTGGAAGGCAGGCCACCATGTGGCAGAAGATTACTGGTTTATAAAACCAGCCCTTCCCGATGTGGCAGATGACCTTGTAAAAAAAATGCTTGACCACATGCCGCACTAACACCAAATGAACTACCCCGCCGCAAGCAGCGGGGTATCATGACGGATTTTTTATTCTATTCATCGTCGCAAGCGACGGGGAATTCGACCCTAAGAGATTAAAAATAGAAAAACATGCCGGGACGAGGGATCGCCTGGCATAAATGAACACAAGTGGAGGTTAAAAAACGATGGCGTATTTCATTACCGACGAATGTATCGCTTGCGGTGCCTGCGAGGAGGAATGCCCCGTAGAGGCAATTAGTGAGGGAGAGGACAAATATATAATTAACCCCGACCTTTGTACCGAATGCGGTGCCTGTGCTGATCTATGCCCTGTGGAAGCGATTATACCCGAAGATGAAAAAGAATAGGTATGCATGACAGTTCACGGAGGTCAATGAACGGATCAGGCAAGATTAAAGCTGCCAATTAAAAAACAAGAGATGCGTTTTACAACAAATCCCCGGAAAGGACCGGCGTAAGACTGATTTCTATGAACTTTTGCAAGGTTTCTGTATGGGATTTTTTATCACTTTTGAAGGAATCGAGGGCTGCGGGAAGACCACCCAGATCAAAATGGGAGGGGATTATCTGCGCAGCAGACATATTCCCTTTATCATAACCGAGGAGCCTGGGGGAGTCCCACTCGGTCTGGAGATCAGGAAAATACTTCTAAATGAATCTTCTTTTGCAATATGCGCGGAATCGGAGGTTTTCCTGTTTTCTGCGGCCAGGGCTCAACATGTAAGAGACGTTATTCTACCCACCATTAAGGAGAACAAAGTTGTTTTGTGTGATCGTTTCTCCGACGCCACCATCGCCTACCAGGGATTTGGGCGAGGGCTGGACATACATTTCATACAGAAGATAAATGAAACTTCAACCGGCCAGCTCAAGCCGGACATGACACTCCTCTTCGATACCCCCGTCGAGGTCGGGCTTCAACGAGCCATGAAACGGATATCTCGCATTGAAGGCGTCTCCAGGGAGGACCGTTTTGAAAGAGAAGAGATAAATTTTCACGAGAAAGTCAGGGAGGGGTATCTTTCCCTCGCCAGAAATGAACCCGAACGATTTAGAATAATAGACGGCACAAAGAGCATCGACGAAGTGCATCGAGAGGCCTGTTCCCATATATCAACCCTGATAGATGGACGTGGGTGAATGCATGTCCTTCAAAGATATTTATGGTCAGGATAAACAGATAGCCATTCTTAAAAGCGCCATTGAAAGCGGGCGCGTCCCCCATTCTTACCTTTTTTACGGGCCAAGAGGCGTAGGAAAAAAAACGGCCGCAGAGATTTTCGCTAAAGCCTTGAACTGTTCGGAAGGAAAACCTGATTCATGTGACAGGTGCTCATCCTGCCTGAAAATAGACCACAGCAATCATCCCGACGTTATAACCATCAAACCCGAAGGAACTTTCATAAAGATAGATGCCATAAGAGATCTCCAAAACCAGATAAGATTCAGGCCACTTGAAGGAAGCAAAAGGGTCTTCATAATAGTCGACGCTGACAGAATGAACAGCGTTTCTGCCAACTCTCTTCTCAAAACGCTTGAGGAACCATCTCCCTCAAATATCTTGATATTGATTACTGCCCGTCACTACCTGCTCCCCGCGACCATACTCTCACGATGCCAGCAGCTCAGATTCAATCCGATACAAAGGGAGACGGTTGCCTCATTTCTGGAAGAAAAGCTGTCCCTCGACGGAGAATATGCCCGTCTGCTTGCTTCATCATCAGGAGGGAGTATCGGAAAGGCCCTCGAGATGAACAAGGATTCGTACCTGACGTTCAAAGATGAGATAATCGAAAATATCTCCACCAGCGCCATCGAAGATCCGCTGAAACTTATATCTTTCATGGAGAGCTTCGGAAAAAACAGGAAGGGGATCACGGAAAAACTTGAAATATTGAAATCCTGGTACAGGGATATACTTGTCTACAAGGAAACAGGGGAAACGGAAACCCTTATCCATCAAGATCGTATCGAGACAATAAGAAGCTTCGGTGAAAAGATGCCCGGACCGGATATCTTGAAAAGCATAAAAACAATAAATCACGCTCATAGGGCTATCGAGCAGAATGCCAATAAAGAGTTGACTTTAGAGTGGATGATATTTAAACTTGCAGAAATTATAACTGCTCGGGCATGAGCATTATTTGTCATGCTGAACTTGTTTCAGTATCTAATTATTTCAGCAAGTTAGAGACCCTGAAATAAATTCAGGGTGACAAAAACTGCCTTTTTACGAATACATCAAGATTCACACGTTGTGATCTCCATCTTCGATGGATTGAGAGGCGTTTGCGGGTTTTGCAAACGTCTCTGAACTTTGCATTCAGTGTTTGTACCTCGGGTACCTGAACATTGTACGCATTTAGAAAGGAAACCGTTGAAAAACATTGTCGGTATAAAGTTTAAAGAAGAAGGGAAGACGTACAGTTTCAACGCAGAAAATCTTCAATTAAAGAAACATGACAAGGTTGTTGTCAACACAGATAACGGCTTGACAATCGGGACCGTTGTGTCAGACGTCACGCCCACTCCCGCGGATAAATTACCGGAAAATCTTAAAGAGGTTCTACGTAAAACCACGGAAGAGGATTTGAAAATAAGAGAAAAAAATGAGCAGTTTGAAAAAGATGCCTTCAGGTTTTGCCTCGCAAAGATAAGAGAAAAAGATCTTCCGATGAAGCTGGTCAATGTAGAGTGCGTCCTCGATAAAAGTAAGACCATATTCTATTTTACCGCAGAAAACAGAGTAGATTTCAGGGAGCTTGTAAAGAACCTTGTTCAAAAATTCAAGACGAGGATTGAGTTGAGACAAATCGGAGCAAGAAACGGGACACGTATCATCGGCGGTATCGGAGCATGCGGCAGGGAAATTTGCTGTGCCAGGTTTCTCCATAATTTTGACCGTGTATCAATAAAGATGGCAAAAGAACAGAATATGTCGCTGAATCCTGAGAAGATTTCAGGGCTTTGCGGAAGACTGATGTGTTGTCTCGCATTTGAATATGACACGTATCTCGATATGAAAAAATCTCTCCCAAAATGCGGAAAGAAAATTGTTACCTCTGAAGGAGAGGGTAAGGTCATAAGACAGAATGTTTTGCAAGGCAAGATTTCCGTTGAGCTGAACGATGGAAGGGAAATAGACGTCGATATAGAAGATCTCCAATAAAGGAATGTGTTATGGACAAAACATTTTATATTACAACTCCGATATACTACGTAAACGCATCACCACATATCGGTCATGCTTATACCACGATAGTCGCCGATGTTATGGCAAGGTTCTACCGCATGTCCGGCTACAGGACATTTTTTTTGACCGGCACCGATGAACACGGGGACAAGATTGCCGAGGCCGCGGAGCATGCCAATGAAACCCCGAAGGCGTACGCAGATAAAATTAGCGCCCAATTCAGTAATCTATGGCCGCAGCTGGCAATAACCAATGACTATTTCATCAGGACAACAGATGAAAATCACATCCATACGGTCAGATCAATCTTGCAGAAGGTCTACGATGCCGGAGATATTTATTTCGGAAAATACGAAGGGTTTTACTGTGTCGGTTGTGAACAGTTCTACAAAGAATCAGAACTGATTGATGGCAAATGTCCCGACCATCAGACAGTCCTCGAATACAGGAAAGAGAGCAATTACTTTTTCAAGATGAGTAAATATCAGGACTGGCTGATTCAATATATAAATGACAACTCAGACTTTATAAGACCGGAACGATATAAGAACGAGGTTCTTGCCTTCCTGAAGGAACCACTCGATGACCTGTGCATATCAAGGCCGAAAACAAGGCTTACCTGGGGGATAACCCTACCCTTTGATGAAGATTATGTGACGTATGTCTGGTTTGATGCCCTGATAAATTATATCAGCGGTCTCGACTATCCTGATGGGAAAAATTTCAAGACGTTCTGGCATGCCTCGGAACATTTGATAGCCAAGGATATCCTGAAACCTCATGGCATCTACTGGCCGACCATGTTAAAAGCGGCCGGGATAACACCATTCAAACATTTGAATGTACACGGGTGGTGGAATATCGATGCGGGCAAGATGTCGAAAAGCAGGGGAACCGTGGTAAGCCCCATGGATATGAAGGATAAATACGGTCTGGATGCGTTCAGGTATTTTTTGCTCAGGGACATGGTCTTCGGTCTTGATTCAAATTTTAGCGAGGAAAATTTTGTTCAGAGACTCAACTCGGATCTTGCAAACGACCTGGGGAACCTGGTGAGCAGGACGCTTGCAATGGCTGTAAAATACTGCGATGGAAAAGTGCCCAAACCTCATACCTTCTCAGAAGAAGATACCTCCCTCATCGAAACAGCAGGCAAGGTCCTGCCCGCAATGGAATCATCGTTTTGTGAACTGGCCTTCCATAAGGCATTGTTTTCTATCTGGGATTTTATTAACACGACAAACAAATATATAGTGACAAGCGAGCCCTGGCTGCTCGCCAAAGATCCTGACGCTCGTGAGAGACTGGAGACAGTTATCTATAACCTTTTGGAATCCCTGCGAGTAATTGCTGTTTTTATCTATCCTTTCATGCCCGACACCTCAGAGAAGATAATGAGCCACCTCGGGATAGAAGATAGCCCGGCCCCGGATCTCAACAGCGTTCGCAGATGGAGAGGACTCCGCAGCGGAAATTCTCTGACCCGCGGTTCCGCCCTTTTTCCCAGGGTTGAGTCTGAAAAAAAAGAAGGAATTGCCGAAAGGAAAGAAAAGATGCAGGAAATAAGTTATGAAGACTTCCAGAAAGTAGACATGAAAGTTGCCCGGATAGTCGAGGCGGAGGCAATCCCCAAATCGGATAAATTGCTTAAACTTAAGGTAGATATCGGTGAAGAGAGAACCATCGTTGCCGGCATTGCCAAAGACTACAAACCGGAAGAGCTGATCGGGAAAAAGATAGCAGTGATAGTAAACTTGAAACCGGTGAAGCTGATGGGTGTGGAATCCCACGGCATGCTTCTGGCAGCGGACACCGGTGATGGCCTGACTCTTTTGTCTTTTGACGGTGATGCTAAGACGGGAGCGAAAATCAAATAGTGGCAAATTTTCACGCCGGAGTGTAAACCACCCCCATGCTGTAAGTTTTTTCGAATTGGAGGCAATAGTTATGCGAGTTGCAAATTTGTATGAGACAAGTAAAGAACCTGTTATCTCTTGCGAGTTTTTTCCGCCGAGAGACGAAAAAGCTGCAAAAAATTTTGAAAAAGTTATAGATGCTATTGCAACATTAGAACCTCATTATATGTCAGTTACCTTTGGAGCCGGCGGCTCAACCAGAGATGGTTCATTTCAAACAGTTAAAAAATTAGTTACCGACAGAAAGTTGCCGACTGTTGCCTATATAGCCGGTTATGGTTTAGGACCAGAAGAAATAACAGAGGTTCTGGACAAATATCAGGATCTGGGCGTTGAAACAATTTTTGTTATCCGCGGCGATGAGCCCGGTAATATCAACCAATTTACACCCCATCCTGACAGTTTTCAGTACGCATCGGATATGTTGTCTTTTATTAATGAACGTTATGATTTCGATCTTGGATGTGCAGGTTATCCTGAAGGACATATCCAGGCAGAAAGTCTTGATAAAGATATTGAATATCTGAAAATCAAGGTAAATAACGGTGCCCGATATGTTGTTACCCAGTATTTTTATGACAACGGCTATTTTTTTGAGTATATCAAAAAGTGCAGGGCAGCCGGCATTTCTGTTCCTATTATCCCTGGCATCATGCCGATATACAGCATTAAAATGACTGAAATGCTGGCCAAACTCTGTGGAACCAGTATTACCGATGAAATACGTATTAGCCTGCAAAAATTGTCGGCAGATGAAAAAAATGCTGTTGAAAATTATGGAATTGATTTTGCGGTTCAACAATGTCGGGAACTACTGAAAAACGGGGTTGCAGGATTGCACTTTTATACCATGGATCGTAGCCGATCAGTAACAGAGATTATCCACCGTCTACGCGGGGAAAACCTGGTGTAATCTTTTATTGAAGCTCCCCGCAACAAGTTGCGGGGAATCTCCGACTGTTAAGGAAGATTGTTATTTTTATTCGCTCGCTTACCCCGCCGCAAGCAGCGGGGAATGCGCTCGCTGTTCAGTTCAGGACAATGGAAAACCTTATCCACTGAAACCGTAAATGAGAGCCTATGCAGGTTGTACCTTGAGCGGTGCATGGTTTTAAAAGAAACTCCACCCGATAGAAACTGGAATGGGGTCTGGGCAATGAAAGAAAAGTAAGTGTGTTTGTATCTGTCTTATTTTAAAGAAGCTGGAATCTTTAAAGCTACATCTACCGGTTTTACATAATTAACAACTACATCTTTCGTGTTCAACACATTCAATTTATTGAACAGAAAAGAAAATTTATTTTCTAATTCATCTCCAATTGCCTTCCGTATTTCCGAGGGTAGGCTCCACATTTCCTTTTTAAAAGGACCAAATCCTTTCTTCCTGGTTTTATAAATAAACTGCTCTTCCGTATCTTTTTCCTTCCGCTCTCCGATCAGGTCTGTCTTTATGTAATTATAGATTTTTCCTTTCAGCTCTGCAGGAAAGCTGTCGCTGTCATAAATTATATTCTGGAATCCTGTTGCCAGATGAACCTCAGAAGCTCCTGCCTGGAGAAATTTATCAAATGCCTCATCAGGGAGAGTAGAAGCCCCGTGTTGAACAGCGCCGGAAAGTCCGTAGATGGATCTGGCCGCATCAGAAAGTTTTTCCAGGGTATCAAAATCAATTTTTACCTTGGCTACCGTGCCATCCGGGAGTGGAACCCCGCCGTGCGTGGCTCCGGTCTGGACGCTAATCTTACTGATTCCTTTAAGCCCTTCTCCTCTTTTACTCAATGCTTCCAGATAACCGTCCATGAAAGCCTGCAGTTCTTCAACGGTACTGTTTTTAGTGCCTATCTCCCCGATCTCACCACCAACAGAAATTGTAATTCCCTCGGGTTCTATATCCCGGATCATGGCGGTCATATCGGCCGCAATGGTATAATTTTTTTCCTGCTGTTCCTTGATAGTGGGCTTGCTCAAATCCACCAATGTGGAGGTATCGATATCGATATTATAAAATCCACCTTCAATCCCTTCCTTTATTAAACCCTTGACCGCTTCAACTTCTCTGGCAGGATCCTGGGTGAACTTCTTTAAGTTGACCTGGAAATGGTCACCCTGCATAAACAGTGGTCCTCGAAAACCTGTCTTAATGGCAGCGGCAGTAACCACGGTTGTGTATTCCTCCGGCCGCTGGTGAGTATATTCGATCTCTGAACGGGCAATTTCAAAGATAATCGGGCCTATATTACCCTTGACCGCGGAGCGTAAAACCGCCTGGGCAGAATCATAGGTTATCCCCCTCAAGTTAATCGCTGGAACCGTGAAACCTGCCACTTCTTTTTTACCCATGGCCTCATACAGCGACTGAATGGATGCAGAGATAACACCCAGGGCAACCCCGGCCCGCCTGATGAGCCAGCTGGCTGCTTCCCTTGTTTCTTCACAGGAGCTGAACACAGCGGAAAAGATAAGGTTGTCAATCAATTTAATTCGAAGATCCGGCTCATGCAGTACCTTTACATCATTTCCCTCAATTCTTAATACTTCTTCTATCCCCTTTTTCAGCTGGTCAATATTTTCATAAATCATCGTCATCACCTCTTATCGGCTAACCTTGGATAAAGTTTTTAACTCATTTTAAGAATTCTTTTGCTTTTTCGACTTCGAAGCGGCTTCCGATGTAAATGGGTGCCCGCTGATCCAGACTTTCCGGTCTCATTGACAGGATGTCTTCTTTCCCGTTTGTGGCCATTCCTCCTGCCTGAGTTATAATAAATGCCATAGGTTGAAGCTCAAAAATCAGCCGTAATTTCCCCTTTGGACTTCCCTTTAGGGCAGGATAAGTAAAGACTCCTCCCTTTTTAATTAATATCTGATTGAAGTCGGGCACAAAACCCCCGCTATAACGGAGTTTGTATCCCTCACTTTCCAGATATTCTATAAATTTCAGATGCCCGGGAGTCCAGTCCCTTCGTAAACCCCCCAAACTATAAATAGATCCTCTTTCTTTTAAGGTAATATTCTCTTCGGCTAAAACATATTCCCCCTCTTTATTTAAAACAAATTCATGAGCTCCTTTACCTGCAGAATAAATCATTGTAATAAGGGGACCATAAGTGATGTACATTGCAGCCACAATATTACCTTCTCCTAAAACAGGCCCATCATAAATGCCGATAATTGTTCCTATGGCCAGATTAGTATCCACAAGAGAAGAGCCGTCCAGAGGATCTGCCGTCACAAAATATTTCTCATCACCCTTTCCTACCTGTAGCACAGAATCCTGTTCTTCCGAGGCATACTCACGCACAAATCCTGAAAACTTAAGCTGGCTGTGGAGTATATCATCAGCACTCCTATCCAGGGCAAGCTGTTCCTCGCCATAAATGTTTTTAAAGCCGGCAAGTTTTCGGTTTGATTCGTGAATCTTGGCAGAAATGTATTTGCCTGTCACCGCTATTTGCCACATCAGCCTGCGCAGATCTGTCTCAACACCGGCCATCCACATATGTCGCCGCAAATCAACAAAACCCTTGGTGGCATCTGATATATCTCCCATGGTCAATCCCCTTTGAAAACAAACCAATTTATTGGTGCCGAAGCCGGGATTTGAACCCGGACAGGCATACACCCACTAGACCCTGAACCTAGCGCGTCTACCAATTCCGCCACTTCGGCATTCTTAAAATATCACTTAAGCTACATTGTTTTTAAGCAAAATTCAAGGGCAAATAAACTTGAATTTATTTACATTAGTGTTATTGTAGCAAAATTATCGTATCGGTAATCGCAGTTGAAAAATTGAGGCTCCCCGCAAAGGTTACTAAATGAAGATAATTAAAAGCATAAACGAAATAACCGGGGAATTTACTAATTCCATTGTTACCATAGGTAATTTCGATGGTATACACCTGGCCCATCAAGACATATTTAAGAGAGTTACAAAAGAAGCACATGATGAAAATAGAAAGTCAGTTGTAATAACATTTAATCCCCATCCTAAAAAGATCCTTCGTCCGGAAAGGAGGCCGTTTTTTTTAATAACCTCTCTGGATGAGAAACTTAAACTTATAGAGGATCAGGGAATAGATGCCGTCCTCCTGATTGAATTCTCCATGGAGTTTGCCAAAATTACAGCCGAGGAATTCGTAAAAAATATCCTCTGGGATAAACTTCATATAAAGAAGATATTCATCGGGCATGATTATGTCTTTGGAAGGGATAAAGGGGGGAATGAAGAGTACCTCAAGTTCCTCGGCAAAAAGCTGGGCTTTAAGGTAACTGTCATTAATGCAATAAAAGTCAATGATACTATAATCAGCAGTACAAACACGCGGAATGCAATTCTCGACGGCAATGTTGAACTGGCCGCGAGATTCCTCGGAAGGCCTTACAATCTTGGCGGCACGGTTATAAAGGGACACCAGCGGGGCGCCGTTATTGGTTTTCCCACAGCAAATATAGAACCTGATAAAGTGTTGGTTCCCCGCAGAGGCGTATATGCAATCATTGCAGAAATAGAAGGTAAAACACATCCGGCCGTCTTAAATATAGGATTTAACCCTACCTTTTCAAATGACAAACTTTCCATAGAAGCCCATATAATTGATTTTGAGGAAAATATACTCGGAAAAAACCTGGATGTTTTTTTTGTTGACAGGATACGGGACGAAATGAAGTTTGATGGTCCTGAAAGACTTGCCGAACAGATTAAAAGGGATATAGATAAAGCAAGGGAAATCCTGTCGCCCCATTTTTGACCCTACAAATG
>Ga0268278_1000127_pt1 | contig 58872 bp, 68 predicted proteins | sample saktaG_3_FD_190135 | JGI IMG/M metagenome (GOLD analysis project Ga0268278, IMG submission 190135) | Saline water microbial communities from Sakinaw Lake, British Columbia, Canada - sak_2010_1_5_55m | ecosystem: Environmental > Aquatic > Non-marine Saline and Alkaline > Saline ...
TGAGGAATATCGCCATGGTCAGTACCGCTATTGCCAATGGAGACCTGACCCAGAAGATTACCGTTGAGGCTCAAGGCGAAATCCTGGAGCTGAAAGATACCCTCAATAAGATGGTGGATAACCTCAGCACCTTTGCCTCGGAGGTAACCAGGGTAGCCAGAGAGGTCGGCGGCGAAGGCAGGCTCGGAGCCCAGGCGGAAGTGGCCGGTGTAGCCGGCACCTGGAAGGACCTCACCGAGAGCGTCAACATGCTGGCGGCCAACCTGACCAACCAGGTGAGGAATATCGCCATGGTCAGTACCGCTATTGCCAATGGAGACCTGACCCAGAAGATTACCGTTGAGGCTCAAGGCGAAATCCTGGAGCTGAAAGATACCCTCAATAAGATGGTGGATAACCTCAGTGCGATTATTGGAGATATTAACAGCGTCATGACCATGGTCGGCGAAGGAAACCTGACGAGAATGGTCGAGGTTGAAGCGGCTGGTGAATTTGCCTCTATGGTCGCGGGTATTAATGGCACATTAGAGAGTCTGCGAGGCATTATAACTGAGCTCAGCGAGGTGGGGACTAATGTCGGAGCAATCTCACAGAATATGCTGAGTGCCGGACAGGAGATGAACGCCATGGTTACGCAGCTGTCATCGTCGGTGGGGCAAATCGCCGAAGGTGCTAAGACTCAGGCACAACAACTAGCCGAGGCGTCCCGAGAAAGTGAAGGAGTCGGGGAGACCGCTGCCAATACTGTGACTCGTGCCGACAACATGAGACAAATGTCTGAAGCAGCCAACAAAGCGGCGACAGAAGGTAGCGAGGCCATGGAAGAGACCATTAAAAACACTAATCTGATGCTCGAAGGCTCAAAAGAGTCTGTGGGGAAAATTAATTCGCTCAGCAAGAGCACTGAACAGATTCGGGAGGTCATAGACATCATCCGAGATATAGCAACTCAAACGAACATCCTGGCCATTAACGCAGCCATAGAAGCGGTCCGTGCCGGCAGGCAAGGCAGAGGCTTCGCGGTTGTGGCTGAGGAAGTGAAGACCCTGTCTGCCGACAGCAAGAACCAGGCTAAGAACATATCAGTCCTGGTTCAGTCTATCCTGAAAGAGACTGAAGGAACCGTCATCACGATTAACACCATGGCAGAAAACGTTGAAACGGGAAGGCGTTCGATTGAGCAGACATCAGGAGCACTCTCGGGGGTTGCCCGTTCGGTTGGAGAGAATGCCGGGGAAGCTCAAGAAATCTCGGTGGCGGCTGGTCAGCAGAAGAATAGCATCGATACGGTCTCACAGAGCCTGGACAAGATAAGCGGCATTGCCGCCGACACATCAACCAGTAGCGCGCAACTGGCAGAGAGCACCAAAGCCCTCCTGTCAAACGCGCAGGAACTGAGTGCCACATCGCAAACACTGGCAGACATGTCGGAAAGTCTGCAGCAAACAGTAGGGCGCTTTACTATCGGAGAGGCCGTCTCAGCCAAACCGACGCCGGCGGTGAGCCCGGGGAAGGCAAAGAGCGCAGCAAAGAGAGGGGCGAAAACGCCTGAGAAGGCACGGTCTTGAATATGTCAGGTATCACAATATTAGGGGAGGTCGAGCTATGGTAAACGAAGTCGTGACAGATGACATCGAAGAGGAAAAGCTGGAGCTGGACCAAAACCTTGTCTTTACCGTCAAGTCACAGGAATTTGGTATCCAAGCGGTACGGGTTCAGGAGATTAGTACGGTGTTACCTGTAACGGAGATACCCAATGCCCCATCATATATTGAGGGCATTATGAATCTTCGTGGACGGCTCGCTTCGGTCATCAATTTCCGCAAGAAACTCGGGTTTGAACCGAGGGGGCACGATGAGGATACCCGTATCATTGTGCTAGAGATGGACACATTTCCCATCGGGATTATTGTAGACTCCGTGGAGGAAGTCATCAAAATTCCGGATGAGAAAGTGCAGAGACTGCCTGAATCAACCACCACATCGGTATCAAGAGACTTTATGACCGGTGTGGGGATGCTGGACAACAGGCTAATTATTCTGCTGGAGGTGGACAAGGTGTTGACCGGCACCGAGTTGATTGAGATGGATGAAATCAATCAAATAATAGAAAAAGCCGAAGAAGCTCCGGAGGCAGCCAAAACCGAGCAAGCGACGAATAAAGCTGCGGAAGCTTCGGACTTAGTTGAAAGCAAGAAGATAGATGCTGGGCAGCCGGCAGCTAAGGCAAATAGAGGAACAAGAGGGAGGACTGAATAATGGCAACAATATTGATTGTAGATGACGCTGCTTTCATGAGAGGTTCCTTGAAATACATTATCGAGGGTGCCGGGCACACCATCGTTGGTATGGCCAAGGACGGGCAGGAGGCTCTAAAGCTAACCAGAGAACTTAAGCCCGATATAGTGACTCTGGATATCTTAATGAGCGGAATGGACGGGCTTTCGGCACTGGAGGCAATTATGAAAGAGAGCCCAGAAGCAAAAGTTATCATGGTCACCGCCCTGGGCCAGGAAGAAAAGCAAGAGGAGGCTTTTAAGCTCGGTGCCTCCGGATACATAAGGAAACCTTTTAAGCAGACAGAGATTGTCGATGAGATCAGAAGGGTGTTGGGCAGCGATAGTTGATGAATCAGGAACGTAGATAGTAGCAGTCTGAGTATTTGCCTGAACCTTGCTGCTCTATGTTTTGCAGATAGGAGAGTGTTCTGTTGGTTAAAGTACTGGTTGTGGATGACTCCAGTTTTATGAGGAAATCCCTGACGCACATTTTAGAGGCGGACAGGTCGATAGAGGTTGTCGATACCGCCGCTGATGGGGAAGATGCCATGCGGAAGGTAAAGCAGCACTCTCCCGATGTTGTACTTCTTGACATCGAAATGCCGGTGATGGACGGGCTGTCAGCTCTAGCGCACATCATGGCTGAATGTCCGACCCCGGTGTTAATGCTCAGTGCGCTTAATAAAAGAGATGCCGCAATCGCCATCAAGTCCCTTGAACATGGTGCTGTGGACTTTATCCCGAAACCCTCCGGCGTCATCTCGTATGATATTGAAGAATTAAGTAGCGAGATTATTGACAAAGTGAAGCTTGCCGCTGGTGTCAACGTGCACAAGTTGGCTCTTGACCTGCCGAAGGAGTCCTATCAACGTCCATGGCCGAAAGCCGTAACGCGAAAAAACATTGTTGTAATTGGGGCATCAACTGGCGGGCCCAAAGCTGTCGTCAATGTCTTGTCCCGTCTTCCACGTGACATTTCAACGGCAATTCTCGTTGTTCAGCATATGAGTCCGGAATTTGTGCCGTCATTTGTGGACCGGTTGCAATGGGGATGCTCTCTCAACATTTCAACCGCTCGAAAGGGCCGAGTCATAAGTTCAGGCCAGGCTCTAGTCGCACCCGGTGGCTACCATACTACGATTGTGCCAAATGGGGACACCCGAAAAATACGCTTGAGCCGGAAGGTGTCACCTAACACCGTTATGCCGTCTATCGATTATGCCATGGAATCCGCGGCCAAGGCTTATGGTCAGAGTGCCCTGGGGGTACTCCTAACCGGGCTCGGAAGTGACGGTGCCAGGGGGTTAAAAGCAATCAAGGAAGCCGGTGGCAACACCATTGCCGAGGACCAATCAACCTGCGTCGTCTTTGGCATGCCCAGAGCGGCTATAGAACTGGGGTGTGTCGATGAGATTGTGCCGCTGCCCCGAATAGCTCAAACCATTTTGAAGATGATATGAAGAGAAAAGGATGAGCGAGGAAAATGTCAGACAAAGATAAAATAGATCTCTCCATGTTTCTAGATGATTATCTGAATGACGCGAAAGAGGGTTTTCAACGAATCAACAGCGCCCTCCTCGCCCTGGAGAAAGATAGCAGCCAGACAGAGCAACTGGACGAGATTTTCAGGGCTATTCATACCATTAAGAGCTCGTCAACGATGCTGGAGTTTTCAGATATTGCCGAGCTGGCCCACACCTGCGAGGACCTCTTAGACCGTCTTCGCAAGCATGAAGTGGCGGTTAGTGGAGAAACCATTGATGTCCTGTTCGAGGTCACCGACACGCTTGAAAAAATGGTCCAGGAACGGGCCGAGGGGAAGAGCGGCAAAGTCGAGTTTCAACTGCTCGCCAGGAAAATAAAAGAATTGGCATCGGGGGAAACGTCTTCTCAGAGGCAGGAAGTCCCTAATACAAAAACGGCAGTCATACCGACCATCGAGAAGATTCAGACTGTGAGGGTTCAGGTGGACCTGCTGGATTCCCTCTTCAATCTGGCCGGCGAGCTCATTATTAACAAGAATCGCCTTGATAATATTCTCGCTGATACAGCAAATAAAGAATTAAAGGCGGCGCTGGCTTCAATGGAGCATAACATCAGCGAACTGCAGGAGAATGTGTCTGCCGCACGCCTGGTGCCCGTTGGTGAAATTTTTCAAAAGTTCCCCAGAATGGTGCGTGATTTGGCTAGAGAGGCAGGTAAGGAAATAGAGCTTGTTCTTGAGGGCAGTGAAATAGAGTTGGACAAAGCCATGATTGACACCCTCAGCGAGCCGCTGATTCACCTGCTTAAAAACGCCGTTGACCACGGTATTGAACCCGCTGAGACCCGGCAGAAACGGAAAAAGAAGAGGTCCGGGATAGTCAAACTTGCCGCCAAACGGGCTGAAAATCACATCCTAATCGATGTGGAGGATGACGGTAGCGGTATTGACACTGCCCGTATGAAGGAAGTGGCAGTCAGAAAAGGGTTTGTAAGCCCGGAGGAAGCCGAATCACTTCAAGACAAAGATATCTTAAACCTGCTCTTTGAACCTGGTGTCACTAGTGCCGAGGAGGTAACCGATGTATCAGGACGCGGTGTCGGACTGGATGTCGTAAAGAATTCGGCCAAACGGCTGGGGGGAACGGTTGAGGTGATAACTCAAAAGGGTGAAGGAACACTCTTTACCTTGACACTGCCATTGACCACCGCCGTTCTGCAAACACTGATGGTAGGTGTCGGCAATCATATATTTGCTATTCCTACGGATACTGTTGTGGAAACGCTTGAAATCAAACCCGAGGATATCAAGGAGATTCGCAACGAACAGGTATTAGTTCTGCGCCAAGAAGTCATCCCCTTTGTCAGGTTGAACGAAGTGTTAAACATCCCCGGTGGGGAAGACCAAGACAATCTAATTGCGGTAGTCATCCATATAGGGGATAGGTTTCTCGGCCTGGGTGTAGATACGGTAGTTGACCAGGTGGAGAATATCATTAAACCGTTTGACTCCATTGCCCAGCAGTTCAGGGGTTTCTCGGGAGGCACCATCCTGGGAGATGGCAGGGTGGCGCTACTTCTGGATACCTCAAACCTGTTTGGTTTGGAAACACTGCAATACGAAAAGGAGCACGCTTATCATGAATGATAAAAAACAGCTTTTATCGGCGGAACAGCTAGATTTCTTAGCCGAAATAATGAACATAGGAGCGGGTAATGCCGCCGCAGCATTATCACAGGTGCTTCAATGCCAAGTGGATATAGTAATACCTAGAGTATTTATTATTACAAAAGCAAAAGAGCTATCTATCCTCGATAGTCCCTCCTTGCCGGTGGTATGTGCCAGAATGGATATGGTCGGTGATATCAGCGGAGGTCTGTTTCTCATCGTGCCGGAAGAACAAAAGGAAGATTTGATACGTTTGGCGGAACAGGCCATGACGAAGACCGGTCAATCGTGGAGGGCAGGAGTAACAAGTCAAGAATCGGATGGCCTGAAGCTCTCCGTAATTGCGGAGATTGGCAATATTGTGGCTGGGGTTTATTTAACGGCAGTTCACGACTTCTGTAAATTAAATATTTATCATACCGTCCCAACGGTAGCCACTGACATGGTTCAGGCTCTCCTGGATGAGAGTCTGGTCAGGATCAGCCGCCAGGTCCAGCATATCATCGTGGTTGAAAACGAATTTATGGTAGAAGAGAAACTTGTCAGAACCTTCTTGGTGATGATTCCTTCTGTGGAGTCGGTAGATACACTGGTCAATTCAATTGGACAGGCCAGGATGGCTATGGTCAAGGATGGGGATGATGCAGAATAAGATTAAGGTCACTATGGGAGGAGGAGCCGTGACCACAGCGCCACACATTATTTCGTCCTCGGGACTCGGTTCCTGCGTGGTGCTAACCCTTTACGACACCGAACGGAAGCTGGGGGGGCTGGCGCACATTATGCTGCCCGATTCTAACAACCTCAATGGCTACCACCCGGCGTATAAGTGTGCCGATACGGCGATTGCCACCCTGATAAAGGAGCTGAGAACCATGAGGGCTACTCCCCAGAACATGGTAGCCAAACTGGTCGGCGGAGCCAAGATGTTTCTTTCCAGTGACGACTTCGGCCCGGGTATCGGAGGACAAAATATTATAAGTATCAAGCGCATATTGAAACGGAGACGAATACCCCTAATAGCTGAGAATACCGGCGGCAACTACGGCCGCAATGTTGAGTTTCATCTGGATTCGGGCAGGGTTATGGTGCGAGCTATTGGCAAAGGAGACAAGGAGATCTGAGAGCGTATGAAAGAAACTAGCCAGCAACTCATTCAGGGCAGGATAAGAGAACTCCGTGAAAATACGGATTTTGTTTCCACTCTCTTGGAGAGTCTGGTGGGATACGCCATCATTGCTGCTGACTTCGACGGCAATGTTATTGCTTTTAACGAAGGCGCCTGCCAGATATATGGCTATGCCCCGGAAGAGGTTATCGGCAAACAAGGTATAGAGATATTCTTTACCGAGGAATTTATTGAAGCCGGAAAACTACAGGAGATAATTGACGACCTTATTGAGAAAGGAAGGTTCTCCTACGAAGGGGAGAAGGTTAGAAAAGACAGTGAAAGATTTCCCGCCCAGGTTCTATTCACCCTGACCAAGGACAGGAATGGTAAGGTAGTCGGCTTTATTGAAATAGTGGAAGACCTCACCGAGCGCAAGCGTGCTCAGAAGGCCCGGATAGAACAACTGGAGCGGGAACTCCATTCCCTGGAGCGACTTTCCACGCCGAAAACTGCCACGACTGCCCAAATGCTTGGCTTGATGCCTTTACACCAGAGCGCCCCAAACATATTTGATGAGATGCTTCAGCGCTACGGTGATTTGATAGAACTTGCCCTGGAGCAGCAGGCCTATAGAGTAGAACATGACATCTCAGGAAACCTCCGCTCCATCGCTGAGGAACTGGGCCATTTGAAGGCCGGGCCACGAGATGTGGTGGAGCTTCACAGTTCGGCTCTGAAAAGAAAGACCAATGCGGCTAGTTATGCCAAGGCTCAGGCCTATATGGAGGAAGGACGAGTGATGGTGCTTGAACTGATGGGACACCTGGCCTCTTACTACCGCACCTATTCATTAGGTGCCACAGCAGTGAAGATGAATGATAAATCAGTAAAGGAGGGCAACAGTGAAGGATAAGTTTTTGCTGAAATTGTATATCACCGGACAAACGCCAAAATCAGAACGGGCTGTAGCCAATATACGCCGTATTTGTGAGCAGGAACTGAATGGGCGGTACGAGCTGGTCGTCATTGATGTTCTGGAACGACCACAACTGGCTGAGGATGAGAAAATCCTGGCGACACCGGCCCTGACTAAAGAGCTACCGCCACCTCTTAGCCGAGTCATTGGCGACCTCTCCAATATCGAGAAAGTCCTGCTGGGGCTGGACCTGCAACCTTATGCAGGTACATCCAAGAAACAGGGAGGAGATGAGGGATGAGCACAAAGACGAAAGTAGCGCAAGTGGACAAACTGGAAACCGGCATTCCGGGCTTTGATTTCATAGCCGACGGTGGCCTGCCGAAAGGCCGCACCACCCTGGTCTCAGGTAGCGCCGGGAGCGCCAAGACAGTTTTTACTACCCAATTCCTTGCCGAGGGCATCATCAAAGCAAACGAGAGTGGCGTGTTTATCACCTTTGAAGAATCGCCGGCTGACATCCGCAGGAATATGATGGGCTTTGGCTGGGACATTGAGGGGTGGGAGACCGAGGGTAAATGGGCTTTTGTTGACGCATCCCCCGAGCCGGGAAACACAACCTTGATAGTCGGGGAATACGACTTAGGAGCCCTCATAGCTCGTATTGAGCATGCGGTTGGTAAGGTCGGCGCCAAGCGTTTAGTTATGGATTCCCTGGGCGCCATTTTTACCCAGTTTGCCGATAGCGCAACCGTACGCAACGAACTATTTCGGATTACCTCAGTGCTAAAGACAATGGATGTCACCGCTATGCTGACAGCGGAGCGGACTGAGGAATACGGTAATATCGCCCGCTTCGGTATCGAGGAGTTTGTCGCCGACAATGTTATTATCCTGCGTAATGTTCTGGAGCAGGAGAAGCGTCGCCGGACGATAGAAATCCTCAAATTCCGCGGAACCCCTCACCATAAGGGAGAATACCCTTTTACCCTCATACCAAGTGAAGGCATCATTGTTATTCCACTCTCCGCCATTGAACTCAAGCAGAAGTTATCCGATATCCGCATCACTTCGGGAAGCCCGGAGCTGGATAAGATGTGTGGCGGCGGGTTCTTCCGTGACTCTATCGTCTTGGTATCTGGTGCTACTGGCAACGGCAAGACGCTTCTGGTAACTGAGTTCATCGCCGGTGGGGTGAACAACGGTGAGAAGTGCCTGTTGCTCGCCTTTGAGGAAAGCCGGGAGCAACTCTTCCGGAACGCCACCGGTTGGGGAATTGATTATAAATGGATGGAAAAGGAGGGGAAGCTCAAGGTGGTTTGCGTCTACCCGGAGACCGCTGGCCTGGAAGACCACCTCATTAAGATTAGGAAAGAGATTAGCCAATTCAAACCCAATCGCCTGGCTGTGGACAGCCTCTCAGCATTGGAACGCGTCTCGACCATCAAGGGCTTCCGTGAATTCGTCATCGCCCTGACTTCATTCATCAAGTATGAGGAGGTTGCCGGGCTTTTCACCGCCACCACGCCAACTCTTATGGGCGGAACTTCAATCACCGAGACGCATATTTCTACCATTACCGATTCCATTATTCTGTTGCGGTATGTAGAGATGTACGGGGAAATGCGTCGGGGCCTGACCGTGCTCAAGATGCGCGGCTCCAGACACGATAAGGACATCCGCGAATATACCATCGACGGTACGGGTATGCATATTGGCAAACCTTTCCGCGATGTAACCGGCATCCTGGCAGGCACCCCCGTGCATGCTAGACGTGGTGAATTAGAACGAGTCGGCGCCTTGTTCACCGAGGAGAAAGTGGGAAGTGAATGAAGCAATGGGTTCTTGCCCATATAGCGCGGCTAGGCCGGTAGCCCTGATAGAAATAAGGGGATGATGGGTTGTGGGTGGTAATAGGGGGAAAACAAGGAGATGGTAATGGCACAAGAGACAAGGGAAAGAAGCAAAAGGGTACTGCTGAATATGGATTTGTCAACCTTTGAAATACCGCCTGCCGGGGAGGCTTTGGTAATAGGAAAACGCTCCCCTATAGGGCCGGAAGCAGCAAAAAGAATGTTAGATAACGCTGCGCCGGGGGAATTTGAACTTATCCAGCTGGAGGATGATGTAATAGATGGCATACTGGTTAAGAAATACCTATTTTTAAGGGCTGATAAAGAGTCGCTAGCGAAGGCAATAATAGAAGAAGCCAAGCTGATCATGAGTGAGCGGGATATGATACGCCTGAAATGTGACGTAATAGTCGGAATAAGAAGAGAGCTTTAAGGATGGTCTGTAGAGCAGGATGATACCAATAAGAAGCATAATGAAAAGAGACTTTTCTAAATTGTCTTCTTCAGAGAGCATTGAGTCTGCAGTTAAAGTAATGGAGAAGATGGATGTTGATTATTCAGTGGTCGAAGAAGAAGGCGAAATAAGAGGGATAGTAACATCACGCCAACTTGTCGGTTATCCTTTGTCGCGGCTTCTCTTAGATTGCGCAATACAACCAGTAAGTGCGATAACAGAAGGAGCTTTAGTAAATGAGGCATTAAGAATATTGGAAGAGGAAAAAGCAAGTTTTCTCGTCGTTTTGAATGCCGAAGGAACTCCTACTGGAGTTACTAATCGACAAACCATTATTGATTCCCTTTTTCAGGAGCTAGAAAAGTTAAATGGAGAAAAAGACAACTACATCGCCGAGCTCAGGCAGGCGGAGGAAGCATTGCGACTCAGTAAAGAAAGCTTCCACAACATCGTAAACAGGAATGTTGACGGTGTCCTCATTATAGACCGAAAAGGGATTGTGCATTTTGTCAATCCGGCTGCGGAAGCTCTTTTTGGACGCAAGGCAGACAAACTGCTGGGCGAAATGTTCGGTCTTCCTGTGGTGGTAGGCGATGTATCGGAGATTGATACTATCCACGCTAGTGGGAAATTAGGTGTTGCTGAAATGCGCGTAATCGAAACAGACTGGGAGGGGAAGAGTGCCTACCTGGCATCTGTGCGCGACATCACCGAGCGCAAGCAGGCGCAGCAAGCACAGGAAAGGCTTAGCCAGCAGCTTAAGGCAGAAGTCAACGAACTGGAGACATTTAGCTACGGTATCGCTCACGATCTAAAAAGTCCGCTGGTGAGCATTCAGGGTTTCAGCCGCTTGCTCCAAGCCGACATACAAAACCAGAACATAGAGAGGGTGCAGGAGGATATCCGGCTACTTGAGTCCGGTGTTAGGAAGATGCAGCAGTTCTTGAATAGGACATTGGAATATTCCCGTGCCGGCTACCAAGTGAAGCCGACCAAGAATGTTCCTTTTGGCAAGATTGTCGAGGAGGTGATTGCAGAATTTGCCGAGCAGGTGCGCTCGATTGGGGCTACCGTTTCCCTCGCGGATACATTTCCTACGGTTTACGCGGACAGGATGAGGATAAAGCAGGTGCTGACCAACCTGATACAGAATAGCATTAATTATCGGGATAAAACCATACCTCTGAAAATTGAGATAGGTTACCGGCTTTCAGGGGACGAAGCCGTCTTCTTTGTGCGCGACAACGGGCTCGGGATTGACGCGAATGAGACAGAAAAGGTCTTCGAACTCTTTTATCGGGGGACAACAGATAGTGAAGGGAGCGGTGCCGGCCTGGCGATTGTGAAGAGAATTATTGAAGCACACGGGGGAAGGATATGGGCAGAAAGCCAATCGGGGAAGGGAACCACTATGTGCTTTGCCTTGCCTCAACAGAGCGGCACAAACAAGGGGGATAACAATGGAAAAGGTTAAGATACTTTTAGCCGATAGCTCCACCTTTACGCGAATCATCCTCGCCAATGCGCTGGAAACGCTCGGATTTGAAGTCGTTGCCGTCGCTAAAGACGGTAGAGAGGCCATGGACAAGTTTGCTCAGCTTAGCCCTGATTTAGCCCTGATTGACCTGGCACTGGGAGGGATAGATGGTATCGACGTGATACGCGCATTAACAACACAGGACCCTTCAGCGGCTGTTGCCCTGCTGATACCGGATGGCATGGATGACCCGGACGTAATCGTTGAAGCTATCAGGGCAGGGGCAAAGGCCTATATCAAGAAGCCTACATCAGGTGAAGAGATTAGCAAACGCCTGGGCAACTTGCTGAGAAGGAAGGAGGAAAAATGACCATGCAAAGAGATACAAACATATTGCTGGTAGAGGACACCGAGGAGCATGCCATACTTATGATGCGGGCCCTGGAGAATGGGAAGCTGAGGCCACGAATATTTTGGATTACAGATGGCAAGGCAGCGCTCGATTTCATGTATAACCGGGGCGATTATGCCGACAGCGAGGCTAATCCCAGGCCGGATATAATCCTACTTGACCTGAAGCTGCCGAAGGTTCACGGGCTGGAGATACTGAAACAAATAAAGGGTGAGGAAAGGTTGAGAGACATCCCGGTGGTGGTGCTTACTGCCTCTGATGAAGGAAAGGACATAATCAGGAGCTATCAGGGGGGAGCCGAGAGTTACTTTACGAAGTCGGTTCTCTTTCAAAACAAAGGAGCGGATCCAGCGGCGATTCTGGATACTGTGATGGCAATGGCAGGTGCATGAAACGGTGCCAAGATGATGAAAAAGACCCCCACAGGCACTGTGGGCAGTAAGGAGGTGGTAACCTATGGTATTAAAGAATGAGGAATGATTGATAGATATAAACGATTCGAATTAAAACGGGAGGTTAAGGACATGAAATACTTCAAGAAATTCTTAAGAGACCAGAGAGGCGTGTCCCCGGTAATCGGCGTGATATTAATGGTTGCCATAACCGTAGTCATGGGAGCGGCAATAGCCGGTTTCGCCTACGGATACCTCGGGAACGTCACAAAGGCACCTAATGTTGCCCTGTCTGTGATTGATGACCCGACCGACAGTGTCTCTCTCCTGATAAAGCACAGCGGCGGGGAAAGCTTGCTGGCCAGCGAGTGGAAGTGCTCAATAACAGCGAACAAGGAGAGTGGCACAGACTTTGACTACCAAGACGAAACGGGGGATAAGGCGGGTGGTTTATCGACCGGCACAACTCTGGATGTGACAGATATCACAACGACTGATCCCCCTACTGCCTCTGAAGCCATAGCCGCAGGGTGGTATCATATCGTTGCTGTCCATGTTGGGAGTGACGCGATTTTGCTTGATACCAATGTGCTGGTGCGCTAGGAGCAATGGCCGAACAGGAGGCGAAGCTAGCCCTGCGAGTATGTCTGGCAGCTCAGTCAGGAGAGGAGGAGGTGAGAGTGCCGGCAGTTGAGGACGGTGACCTGAACTGGAGCCGGATGTGCCAGGCTGAGGAGATTCACTTATGGCTGTAGCTCAAGAACGACTGTCGGGCAAAGAGATGAGATGTCCTAATTGTGGCCAAAAAACCGGTGGCATTGACTCCTGCGAGTGGTGCCGCTCCCCTCTGCTCGAAGGCAGCGACGCGAGACGTCGAAAAGCGGAGAAGCTGGCGGCTAAAGAGGCGGCGAGAGGAAAGGCTCAAGAAGCCCGACAGGCAAAACTCGCCGAGAAGCAGGCACCCGCAATTGTGGGGGGAAACGGCGAGGCTATAGAGGATGCCCTTGAGCCGGGGTTGGCACCGGAGATAGACAGGGAAAGATTCCTGGAGGTGTATCCGGTGAACGAACCTTACGCCTACATTGGCATTGAAGCGAGCCAGCCTCACACCTACCAGGTATGCGAGGTCACCCTGACCAGGGGCGAGGAGGAACTGCTAAAGGAGATAAAGTTGCGGCTCTACGAGATAGTTTATGTGGATTTCGCCTCGTTGGATAGGCCTGAAGACTTCCTGAGGCAAAAGGTCCAGGAAATAACCAGGGACTTTGGTATCAGCCCGAACTCTTTGAACATGGAAAAGATAATGTACTACGTGGTGAGAGACCTGATAGGTTACGGCAGGCTGGACCCGGTACTGAGAGACAAGAAGGCCGAAGACATATCGGCCGATGGCCCCGGGATTCCGGTGTTTGTCTACCACCAGAAGTACGGGTCTCTAGAGACCAACATCGCCTTCAACCGGGAGGAGCTGGACTCCCTGATTTACAAGCTGGCGCAGAGGTCAGGCAGGCACATCTCTATGGCCAAGCCCCTTCTGGATGCCTCGCTGCCTAACCAGGACCGGCTGCAACTGAGTATAGGTAGTGAAGTCACGACCAAAGGCTCCACTTTTACTATCAGGAAATTCCGGGAGACACCATTCACTCCGATAGACCTGATAAACCTCGGGACTATATCAGTGGAGATGGCGGTCTATTTATGGATGGCAGTGGAAAACGGGTTTAACATCCTCATTGCCGGAGGCACGGCATCAGGGAAAACTACCTTCCTTAATACCATGTCCATGTTCATACCGCCCAGTTGCAAGGTGGTAAGCATTGAGGATACCAGGGAAATAAATCTTCTTCACCAGAACTGGATACCCTCTGTCACCAGGGAAACCGCAGAGCGAGGCTCGATAGAGATGTTCGACCTGCTCCGAACCGCCCTCAGACAGCGGCCTGAGTACCTGCTGGTTGGAGAGGTGCGAGGACGGGAAGCCTACACCCTTTTCCAGGCCATGGCCACCGGCCACATCACCTTCTCCACGTTTCACGCCAATTCAGTGGAGACGGTGGTGAAGAGGCTGACCAAGCCCCCCATCGATGTTCCGCTAATGCTGCTTGACAGTATAGATATCGTGGCGTTGGTCAGTATGGTAAAGGTGGGCGATACCAGGGCCAGGAGATGCACCAATGTGGTAGAGGTAACCGGTGTCGACTTTGATAACGAGACCCTCAAGACGAACGAAGTCTTCCGAAGTACTGCCGGCAGCTTTCAATTCAGTGGAGAGTCCAGGGTTTTCCTGAAGGCCATGGAAAAGCTGAACATGAGCGAGGAAGAATTGTCGGCAGAGTATGCCCGGCGGCTGAGAATAATGAATAGACTGTGCGAGAACAGGGTAAACGACTTCTATACATTGAGTAGACTGCTATTTGACTACAGTGTACGTCCAGATGAGGTCGAAAAGAGCCTGCTGCAGGGAGAAATACTGTGAACATGAGACTGAGGGTTAAACGCTGGGAAAGAAAAAGGAAGATAGACGGTCATCTGCCCTATGCCATCTGCTGGATGTCGTTCATGGCTGTCATAGGTGTCATTCCCTACATGATTTTCAGGAAGCTTGCCGAGACGGAGGAATTCTTCGGCGAAGTAAGTCAAGAAGCGAAGCTGGTGGTTAGGGACGTTGAGCTGCTCGGTTTTGATTTCATAAGCGCGTTGCGCAACCTGACCTCCACTACTCCTTCCACACTGATGAGGACATTCATCCAGGGGGCGCTGACGAATGCCCTCTCCGGAGGCGAAATGGGAAGCTACTTTATCAGCAAGGCGCGGGAAACCATGGAAGAGAACCGAAAGAAGTTTGGCGAGTTCATTGAGGCTCTAGGCCTGATTTCCGAGGTCTACATCATCGGGCTGGTGGCGGCGCCGCTCCTTGTTATCGTCATGTTCGCTGCCATGATGATGTTAGGCGGGGCAAGTCCGATGATTCTGATGGGAATCATATACGGGTTTATCCCACTGGGCTCGATGATGTTTGTACTGCTTACCGATGCTTTGACACCAGAGGGGATAAAATAAGATGAACAGGGACATGGTTCTTGAGGCAATAGAGCATAGCAGAAGTAAGTCTACCCTACAGCGATTCATTGAATCCCCACTGCGTACAATAAGGGAGAGACCTTATCTGCTGTATCTTCTCTCGGGCGGGATTGCGATGGCCTGTGCCGCCGCTGCCTTCTACCTGGGCGTCGACCCGGCGAATATCGGGATTCTAGCCCTTATCCTGACTATTGTGCCCCCGGGCTTTTTCAACCTCTACGAGACGAGAAGAATAGGGAAGTTAGAGGCAGAGTTTCCGGCTATGGTGCGCGATATCAGCCTGTCCGTAAAATCGGGAATGACTCCGAAGGGGGCAATGAGTATCGCTGCGGGAGGGCAGTATGGCGCGCTTACCCCGGCTATAAAGCAAATGGATAATATGATCTCATGGGGTGTTTCCTTTGAGGACGCTTTGCTTCACTTCGCCGAGAAATACCCCACGCCGCTTATCCGGAGAACGATCTTCACCCTGATTGAGGCATCCAGGATAGGTGGCCAGTTAGGTGAGATACTGGAGGGCGTTGCCACCGATGCGGAGGAGACAAAGGCCATGGAAAGGAGAAGAAGCTCGGAGACCAAGCCATACCTTACGGTCTGTTACGTCAGCTACTTCGTTTTCCTTGCTGTGATACTGATTATGAGCTACGTCTTCCTCCCCATGATGAAGGAGGCGGCCGAAGTTACTTCCGGCGGAGCCCTGCCGGGTGGGATGGGACAGTTTGCCGTGTCTGAGGAGGACCTGGCCCTATACAATATGCTTTTCTTCCATGCTCTGGTGATACAGGGCCTTTTTGCTGGTATTGTCACTGGGAAGATAGGCGAAGGGAAGGCGGTTGCCGGGCTTAAGCACTCGGTTTTCTTTATCGTAGTGGCGGTTATCGCCTACACCCTATTGATATAAGTTAGCCATACCGGAGTGAAATAAGAAGATGAGAACTGGAATTCGGAGCCTGTGGAAAGAGGAAAGAGGAGTCTCTGTGGTGCTTGGCGCAATGCTGATGTTGCTCATCATGGCGACGCTATACGGCATCACACAGGCGTACCATGTGCCTATCTGGAATAAGGATGTAGAATATGAGCACCTTAATATGGTCCATGATGACATGATGACCTTCAAATCAGATGTGGAGGACGTGGCATTATCCGGGGAACCAAAGTCCAGCAATATCCGGATGGGAGTGCGCTATCCCAATCGGATATTCCTGGTGAATCCCGGCCCCGGGGTGGCTGGCGCATTGACCTCGGATAATGCGGCGATAAGTATTGAATATACCATTGATGGTTTTGAGGAACCGATTACCGAGAGCTATAACTCAAATCGAATAATCTATGAGGTGCAGGGCACTATTGACAGCCCAAAGCTGGTCTACGAACACGGGTTAATAATCAGGGACTACGGGGGCGTAAGCGCCACTACGGACGAGCAGTCGCTAATCATAGGTGACGAGATTTATTTACCGGTTTTAACCGGAAACTTAACGGCGTCTTCATCCATGGAAACGGAGTCGCTTGCGTTAAGAGCGATGTCTCAATCCTATAGTCGCACCAAAATTGAAGAGGTGACAATCACCATCGACACAGACTATCCAGAGGTCTGGAGCGACCTTCTTGGCGAAGAGTTCCTTGTAGGAGGCAAGATTGTTATTACAAGCGAAGCCATAAGGCAAATCACCTTCCCTACAGGAGACGTAACCGCCGACGCGATGTATGCCGGTATGATTAAGTTAAGCACCAGAGCCGTGCCTGTGACTTACAGCAGCATTGACACCAGCCAGGACTACCCCTGCATTCTGGATATCGATATTGAATCTACGATACCCCACGAAAAGAAAACTCACTCCACGATAACGGCAACGGTGAAAAATGTAACCGCTCCCTATGACATTCACGCCGACCTCACGGTGCTCATGAACAACCCGGCGATGTATGACGTGTTTCCAGACGGTTCACCAACCCCATGGGTAGTGTCCGACGAGAACGAGGTGAGCTGGGAGGATATAACACATCCGGCATACGAAGGGGGTGTTGATATAATCGTGTCGTTCTGGATTATCAACACCGAAAACAACATGCAGTTCTTCACGTCACGAGTGTTTAGCCGGGCACAGAATAACGATAATCAAGAAAATTGGTACCAAGATGAATAGCAAAGGGTTATTTGCTTCAACCTACCATATATTTTGAAATGGACATTTATCGTGTAGTATTCGCCCTGCTTATTCTGGCTTACGCTGGTTACTCTGACATCAGAAAGAGAAGCGTCTCTAATATTGTGTGGCTGGTCATGACAGGGGTGAGTATTGCATTTGCCGGATACTACACTGTAGTGCAGGGTATGTCTTTTCTCTTTCCACTTATTTTCTCCGCTACCATTACCGGTGCCGTGTCTTACATTTTCTTTAGATTAGGGTTCTTCGGCGCGGCGGATGCGAAAGCTCTCATATGTATCGCTCTGCTTTTCCCGACACAACCAGGATTTACCATATTTTCTCATAACTTCCCGTTATTCGACGCATCTGTGCCCGTTGTCTTCCCCTTCGCCCTTATAGTGCTCCTGAATGCCGCCGTTTTAGCTTTAATAGTCCCAATCTCCCTCTTTTTTCGCAATCTCCACAGTTTGGGGCTAAAGGAGTTCATGAGAAATGCTGCGCTGTGCCTTGTCGCTTATCAAGTAAACGTTGATGGACTCAGAAGCGACAGATTTGCCAGACTGACGCATACATATGAAGAAATAGACGGCGTCCTGACAATACGGTATTCATCGGGTGGAATCCCCTTAAACAGCGATACGGTACAGCGGCTGAAGGCTTATCATAGAGAGAAAAAAGTCGCAGCTACGGTCTGGGTGACCCCCGAATTGCCCTTTATTCTTTTTATCGCCCTGGGCTTCATAGCATGTTGTTTGGCAGGGGTTTAGCCTTCAGAAGGAGGAAGACTTGAATAAAATCCGAATAAAGACAAATAAACTAGAGATTAAAGAGGAGCCACAAGCGATAGAACCTGAAAACTCCCGTCGGGGAAATAGTCGGCGGACGTAAGGAAACAAGCAGCATGAAAAGGGATGAATATAAAACCAAAGAGCAGTTCACAAAAGAACTGGCGGAGATGCACCAGCGAATCGCGGAACTGGAATCATCAAAGGCCGAGCGCAAGCAGGCAGAGGAGATGTTACGAGTACAAACGGACGAGTTACAGGCTCTTATGGACGGACTGTCCCATACTGGAATTGGTGTCGATATTGTGAGCACTGACTACAAAATCCTCTTCAAAAATCAAACTTTAGAAGAGAAATCCAAAGGACTTACCGGGGAATTATGTTATGAAAAGTACAGGGGACTCAAAAAGCCCTGTGACCCCTGTCCCATGATAAAAGCAGAAAAAGGTAACAAAGTGGAGAGCGTTGAATTAACAGACGTCGAGAGAGGAAATTACGGACTGTTTTCAGTTCCGCTTCCAAACCCGGACGGGACTGTTGACAAGGCAATCGAAGGCATTATAGACATCACCGAGCGCAAGCAGGCGGAGGAGGCACTGCGGGAAAGCGAAGAATTCAGTTCCAGCCTGCTGAGCGACTCTCCCAACCCCATACATGTTATCAATCCGGATACCTCGATACAGTACGTCAATCCTGCCCTGGAAAAGATAACTGGTTACTCCTCTGCAGAACTTATTGGCCGGGTGATTCCATACCCGTGGTGGCCGGAAGAAACCCGGGACGGAATCAGGAGAGATTTCGAAGGGGCACTCCATGATGGTGTGAGGAGGCTTGAAAACCGGCTTCAGAAGAAGAACGGGGAGCAATTCTGGGTTGATATTACGTTTACAGAAATAAAACATGATGGGAAGTTCAAGCATTACTTAAGTAATTGGACCGACATCACCGAGTGCAAGCAGATGGAAGCTGAAAAGCTGCAACTGGAGCAGCAGGCGCAGATGGCAAGCCGCCTGGCTACGGTCGGTGAGATGGCATCGGGCATCGCCCACGAAATCAATAACCCCCTCACCGCCGTCATCGGCTACGCCGACCTGGTACTGGAAAGGGATATCCCAGAAGAGGCTAAAGAAGATGTCAGAATTATCCACAATGGAGCCAAACGGGTAGCCGATATCGTAAAGAGGCTTCTTACCTTCGCCCGCCAGCACCAGCCGGAGCGGACCTACCTCGATATCAATGATATCATCAAGACCACCCTTGAATTTCGGGCCTACGAACTTGAGACCTCCAATATCAAGGTCACCACCCACCTTGCCCATGACCTTCCCCGGACGATGGCTGATGCCGGCCAGCTCCAGCAGGTGCTCTTAAACCTCATCATCAACGCCGAGACGGAGATGAGGCTGGCCCATGAGGGGGGTAAGCTCTCAGTTAAGACCGGGACGGTTGATGATACCATCCGGATATCCTTTAAGGATGATGGTCCCGGGATTAAGAAAGAAAACCTGGAGAAGATATTTAACCCCTTCTTTACCACCCGGGAGGTAGGTAAAGGGACGGGGCTGGGCTTGAGCCTCTGCCACGGCATTATCGCCGAGCATAACGGCCGGATATATGCTGAAAGTAAACCGGGCAGGGGGGCTACCTTTATCGTGGAGCTGCCCGTTATCACCGAAGAGAAGCAGCTGGAGATGGCCGAGCCCGCTGAGGAGGTAAAGAAGGTAGCCAGAGCCAGGATACTGGTGGTGGATGATGAGCCGGCAATCTGCCGGTTCCTTAAGCGTGTGCTCACCGGTGAGGGACATGAGGTGGAGACGGTTACCAGTGCCGGTGACGCCCTCGAAAAGATGAAGGGCACGAGGTATAACCTCATCCTGCTTGATATCAAGCTGCCAGATATGAGCGGCATTGAGTTATACAGGCATATTAAAGACGCGACTCCAAGCTGGGCTAAGAGAATCGTCTTCATCACCGGTGATGTGATGGGGACTGACACGAGAAGCTTCCTCTCCAGGACCAAAGTCCCTTACATCACCAAGCCCTTTGATACAGAACAGCTGAAGAAAGAGATAAATCGCAGATTAGCCGGAGGTGCTTAGAGCTTCACGGTGTGAGATACTGCTGGATGCCGTTCTTCTAGAGCTGGTTATCCTTCTGCCATTGATGGTAGGTCTTGCCGACAATGTAGAGGTATACTTGACTCCAGTCGTGGTCCATCGGCTGAGTCAGGGCCGCGGTATAGAGATAAGCGCAGGCTTCAGCATCCGTGCCGGTCATCTCTTCGCCTTTACTCCCCTTCACGTTCATTGCCAGCCTCTCCAGGGTAATGGCGTTCTTCAGCCACTCAGGGAGGGTATCACCCCAACCCCCGGGAAAGACAAGAATAGGGTCCGTGAAGACACCCACTATCTCGGAGATGCCTTTTTCTGCTTGTTTATTCAATTGTTGTTACCTTCCTTTCCGCTTGATTTGAGCCTCTTTTAGCTCTCTATCTCGGCGATGCCCACGCCCTTCCCATTCCCATGCTCATTGATAAAATGCTCAATCTCCTCAAGGTATCTCGTGTGGTAGCCCTCGGATGAGAAGCATATCTTTGCTATCTCCAGGGCTCTTACCCATCGCCTCTTCTGCAATTCTTGAGGACTCAGCTTTCTCATATCTCCTCTCCCCCCTGTGTTTCCAGCCACAAAGAAGGGGGTATTACTCCCACGCACTGGGGAGCGAATACCCCTGAAAATAGCAAAAAAGCGGGGTCATCCCCCGCTTTAATGCGTTGGCTCTTTTTGAGTTACAAGCGTTCTATCGGCTAGACTGCGACTGGCTCTTTTCTGCGACTGCGCTTTGGCTTCGGCTCGGCTACCGCTTCGGCTTCTGGCTCGGTAGTCTCTGGCTCTGCCTCGGCTTCGGCTTCCGAATGGGGCTTTGCTACCAGCATTGGCATAACCACCAGTTGATAACCGCTAGTGGCAAAGAGCATTGGCGACTTACTATCGGTGAGCTTAAGCTCTGCCATACCCCCGCAAGCTCTCAGGGCTTCCAGGATGTATTGAGCGTCAACCCTTATCTTTAGCTCGCCCTCGGTATCGGCTACCAGCTCGCCTTGACCCTTGCCATCGGTATCAGCCATCGTTATCTTACCGCTACCGATGTCTAGGTCAATTGACCCGCCTTTGCCGTCAAGTGCTCTCAGTGAGTTGACCGCCTTGATTGCCTCTACCGTGTCAAAGTGGGCAGAAGTATTGCTCTCGGCTGGGACTAGCTTTTCGTATTCGGGGAAGTTACCATCAGCACCAGTCCATCTGTAGCAGATTAGCTCCGTGTCTATAACCAGAGTAGTGCTGGTCAATTGCTCCCCGCCACTCTCAAAGCTAACCCTTGCCCGCTTTGCTCTCTTAAGGGCGTTTACGATGCCCCTAAGATTATCACGGCTTATCAGGGCTTGCCCCTCTCCATCATCGTAGTCAAGAGCGACTACTGCTAACCTAAAGCCATCGGCACTAACCAGGGTGAGCTTACCCTCTTTTGCCACAAAGTTGACGCATTGGAGTATAGGGCGACTGTCATCTCTGGCAGTAAAGGGTATGACCCTTGCCAGTGCTTCGGCTAGTTCTGAAGCTCCGATGTTAGGCTTTACGGAGTTATTAGGGCTTACCCTGACATCGGCAAAGGTGAGAGGCGTGTTATCGGCAACCCACTCGCTATCGGCAAGCTCGCTGGTATTAGCTCCGCAGATAACCTTAAGCCTCTTACCGATAACCTGCGACCCGCTAGCGTCACCGTTAGACGGTATAACCTTGATAACGTTACTACCGCCTAAAGCCTTAAGGTATCCGAGTAAGCCTTTGCGCCCCAGGGTAACATCGCTTAATACTACCCTATCGGCTAACGCCCTTGATAGAGCGTTTACCAGTGTCGCCTTATGAGCTACAAAGCCTTGACCTGAACGCTTGCCCTCGATATTAAGTTGTTCTATTTTATTCACCCCTTTGGGCATTGGCGGTAGTGGGCAAATCTACCGCTTACCCTAGTAGTAAGCTACCGACTACCCGCAACCCGCTGGCATAATCGGTGCTCCCACTATATATACCGTTATGAGAGGCTGAAAAGTAACGCTCCGAACAACCTTTTTTGCTCTCGCTGTCTAAATCGCTGTAGATACATCTTATCTTTTGGCTCTAGTGGTATGCCCTTTACCCTCTTACCCGCTATCACCACTAACCGCTTGGGGCAACCGAGCAGCCACGTTCTGGCGTCTAGCCAGGCTGAAAGGTCAATTGCCTTATCATCGGCTACTGTCTCTATTAGCTCGGTAGTGTCTCCGTCTCCGTTATCTACCTCGGTATCAAGGCTTAAGATAGTGGGCTTCCGGTTTGCCTTGCGCCAGTAGTCGGCTACTACAAAGCTGGCTACTCGGCACGTCATCGCCTCGCTGAAGGGCTTGTCTCTGTCTCTACGCCTTGCTAAGGCTAGCTCTAAGATGATACTATGCCTGATGTCCCCTCTATCCTGTGCTGGCACTTTGTGTTCAAAGCGGTGAGCGGTCTCATACCACTTAAGCCACTCACCGCCTAGCCTGGCATAGGATAGGGGGTTTTCATCTTGTGGACACGCTAGACTAACTGTCATCGCTTCCCCTTTCAGAGGGCAAGCGTTCGGGTCAGGGCTTTGTGATATTCAGTTGTTAAGGTGCTTTTTGTTTTCCAGCTTCATTGTCCAACAAAAAGTCATCTTGTGATATTTCAGAATGAACCTATATTTTCATGACATCATCAGTAGGATAATTTTGAGAAGAAAAAAAGAAGCCTTCCTGCCTCGTTAGGCAAGAAGGCTGGGTTAGGGTAGGGGTTAGGAGGTCAAGGTATCAGGGTGTTAACTGTAGTGCGTCTCTAACGGCTTAAATTAATCGCCGAGGCTAAACACCAGGCTGAAAGTTCTGCCTATTGTACACTTTGGCCCACCATAGGTAATAATACTACCTCGTATCGGTTATTCTAACTCCCTGAGGTTTCACCATTCCTATTTTCACACTTATTAGTGTAGAGCCGTACGACACCAGCTATTGACAAAAGCGAGCTACCTCCTCAAAATGCCTGGTAGTATGAGCTGTCTCAATTCTGCCGGCGGCATGTGTCCGGTGACGGCACTGCCTTGTGAATTCACTGGTTTTATTATCCCGGAGGAGGGGAAATGAAAGGTGCCTCTAATCTGCCCCGGCTTCTGGGAGTCCGCATCCGGTTGGATTATTCCTGGGCTATTGCTCTTGTTCTCATAACTGCCGTTGTGGTGACCCAGTTTCCCGAGGCTTATCCCTTGTGGCAAAGAATAGCTCTCGGGGTAGTCGCCAGCGTGCTTTTTTTCGTGGCGGTAGGTATTCGGGAATTTGCCCTCACTCTCATGGCTCTCAGGCGAGGCATCCCGGTGAGAAGAATTACCTTATTTATCTTTGGTGGGGTACCTCAGGTAGCTAAAGAGGATACCCTTCCCGTTCTGGAGCTGTTGATGGCTCTGGCGGGACTTTTATCCAATCTGCTGATAGCCGGGATATTTTACGGGGCTCATCTTATCCTGGTGAGTGTGGGCAGTATTGTATTTGCTGGACTCATCCAGTGGTTGGTTTTTATTTGTTTTTTGCTGGTTTTGTTGCACTTTATTCCCGGATTTCCACTGGACGGAGGCAGGGCCTTGCGGGTAGCCATCTGGAAAGCGACCGGCGATTATGACCGGGCGACACGTATTGTAAGCCGGGCTGGCCGCGGCATCGGGTTACTTTGCATTGTGGGGGGCATACTGGAACTGGTTCTGGCACAACAATGGTTCTTCGGGGTGTTGCTGGTATTCGTGGGGTGGGTTTTACAGAATGCGGCGGCACAGAGCCAGCGTCAGGCGGTACTGCATGAAATGCTTCAGGGTGTGATGGCCCGGGATATGATGACCGGGGGATATCCTCTTATCACTCAGCAGCTCAGCCTCACTCAACTGGTCCGGGATTACATTCTGGTTACGGGGCAGTGTTATTTTGTGGTAGTTGATGGCGTTAAGCTGCAGGGGATTGTGACGATGCGCAATGTAAAGCCGGTTCCCAAAGGGCGCCGGGACTCTACAAAGGTAGGCGAAATTATGATACCTGCCAGTGAGATTGAGGTTGCACATCCCCGGCAACCAGCCGCCAGCCTGCTCGAGCAGATGGATGAGCTGGGAATTAACCAGATGCCGGTGCTGGAAAACGGTGCTTTGATTGGTATTGTAGGCAGGGAGAGCCTGGTTCGTCTGGTCAGGGCTCGAGCTAAACTGGGGGCTTAGGTTTCGTCAATGACCTTCCTCTGGCGGCTCTCTTTGAAGTAGGTCCTCCATTCGGCTTTGAACCACCGGAAGGGGCCTTCTGCCTCTGACCATATTCGCAGCCTCAAGTCGCGGGGGTCATCGGTTACCCATGCTACACGTCCAATATTACAGAAAGGTGTACCAGTGGCTATCTCAATTTCATAATGGTCGCGCTCGGTCCCCACAGGCAGCAATCCCTGCCGATAGATGCTCCAATCTACCCGTACGCTGCTTCTGGGGGCAGCCCTGGTTCGTAAGTAAAGCCGGTAGTCCCCGGGGTCATCAGGGACCGACCAGCATGCCTCCTTAATGCTTGCAAGAAACGCGAAAGTTCCCGCTTTACTGACCCGGTAACTGCTCCGCTTTCCTTCCGGAAAGCATTCCCCAACCACATCCTCCCACTCCTGCCACCTGGTCCAGGACTCGTTCTTATGCCACACTGTACCGCTGCTGACGGGAACCTCACCAACAACATCTTCCCAGTAGTCTGTTACCGGTAGCCAGCCAGCTTTATGCTCGAAAGTGCCGCCCTTAGTAAAAACAGTGCATTCTACGTACCCGCCGAAAAGATAGCGGAGGATCTGGTCTGCTATGAAGCCGGCTACCTCATCTGAAGTTGTGAAATCGCTATGGCCATGCTCTCCGTAGTAGATTACATCAGCCCCATCGGAATATTGAGCTGAAAGCGGTACAATGTTATCATCCATGTTTCTGGGCAGGGCATCAACCTTACCGATGTCAAATTGCTCGCTGAGCGGTGCCGCCTCGCCTGATATGAAAGCTAACCAGTGTTTACTATAGCCTACCCATTCCCCGTCCCGGGAGCTGTCATAGTAGGCTACCGAATTACAGACCCCCTCGTCCGAAAGTAACCATCGAGCACGACAGTAGTCCCGTATAGAGCCACCACCGGTAACGTAGTACCCCTGCAGACTCTTAATCGGACTGTTGATGGTTACTACCAGCCCCACCTTATCAGCTAAATTGCCCGCATTCTGGGCTACTGCATGAAGGGCGGCCTTACCTCCCATGCTGTGTCCGATTAAGATGAGGTTCTGCTTATTGGGGAAGTGCTTGTCGATACTGTCAGCGATGTTATTAGCCCAGGTGTTGATGTCTACATCGTTGGGGTAGCATCTTTGCAATGTGTTGACCCGAATCTCGGTGCCGGGATTGGCCTGTTCGTAGTCAATGACATATGGCGGTAGTTGCGCTATGATGGAATCTGCCAGGAGCTGGAAAGCGCAGGTATTGCCACCGGCACCATGCAGAAAAACAAAATTTAACTCCTTGACCTGCAGGGAGTCCTCTGCCGCTGAACAGGCGGGGCTACAAAAGCTGAACTGGACGAATAGTCCAATGGCTATCAGTAATGCTAGCCGTTTCATATACTCTTACTAATGGTGGCTGAGCAATATGGTATCGTCGGTGAACTGCTCACCGTAGCACCCTGGCCAGGTCTTCTTTGCTTAATGTTGCTATCCCCAGCTCTTCAAGCGAGGTACCTTCTTCCAGGTAGCTCGTTTGATTTATCACTGAAGCAAGCTCGATTACGGAATCAATGACTGGAGTAGCCACGTTAAACTTGCGCGCTAGCTTCGCCAAGGGCACCAGCCCATAAGGAATATCCTCAGTGATATATCTGCTTTTCACTGATGAGGGGCCTGATATCCTGGCTACGGCCCCTTCCATATCAAAAGGAGCCCTGCTATAGGTTGACATTATAGCACTCTTTTTCCAGAAATCCTCTTCTGGGTATTCAGTCATTTTTACCCCGACAGCATTGGCTAGTCTGGATACCTCCTCGAAGACCGCCTTAATTCCCCTGGATATGGAGAGGGTATTACCGTCACGGTAAAAGTGAAAGTCCTTTCCGATACTATCAATCCAACCTGCATTCATAACGGTACCAACGGGGTGAACAATCGGGTTTAGATTATTCAGGGAAGTAGCCATAACGTTCTCAGCAGCAATTACCGGATACATATTCTTAACATCACCTATTACCCTATCTATGTTCTTGGCCGGTAAGGTGGCAAGCAGAAGTCTGCTAACCCAGACCATTATCTGTACCGTCGCCGGTGCTACCAGCCGGCAGCCCCAGGGAAGGGTATGCACTTCAGCCAGCGTAACTTCTTTCTTTATTCCTCTTTCCTTCAGTATGGCGGCAAATGATAATGCGGAGAAGTTGGCTGACCATTTAATTACCGTTTGCCCATCTTCCAGGTAGGGCACTATTGAGTTAAAGAAGTTCCGGGTGCCAATGGCGGGGAGGGCCATCATAATGTAGCTAACACCATTTAGTGCCTTGGCGAAATTCGTCGTCACCATATTCAGCTTGGCCGTGTGCTTCTCCCCCCAAGCATCGATGAGGTCAATTGCCTGCCGCTCAAGGGTGGTGCTGAAGCCTTCCTTAAATTCAGGCATTTCACACATGTTTACCTCATATCCCTTGAGGGTCAAATCAGCCGCCATAGCATGAGCGCCGTTACCACCGCCTAATACAGCTATTTTTCTTGCATTAGTCATTTTTCTCTTCCCCTTCACCTTATAATTGGTATAGGCGGTCTAAGAAATCGTTCGCTTTGAGCGGTATATTAACCCTGGCATAATTGTTTTCCAGGTTTCTGAAATCCTTCCCGCTTTCAGTTAGTATTCCCTGAAGAAGGAGTTGCTGATTCAGGTCAAGAGTCTTATCCGGATGGCCCAAGACGAAGATAGGACACGAATCCAGCGTTTTACTGATGAGGTATCCCCTCTGCTTTAATCCCTCTAGCAGTTTTCCCTTTTCCCTTTTCACCATCTCCTGGCACTTGCTAATAAACTCCATATCGGAAAGAGCCTCTTTGGCCAGATGGCAGCCTACTGCATCGGCAGCGAAAGGGACATTGACCTTTTCATAATACTGCACCAGTTTGAGCGGGAAGACCCCGTAGCCTACCCTCAAAGCTGCCAGCCCGAACCCCTTCGAGAAGGTACGAATCACTATCAAGTTCTGGTATTTGTTCACTAACTTAATGGCTGAGTTCCTCCTCCCCCAGTAGTCGCCAAAGGCTTCATCAATTATTACCACTATTCCCTTTTTCCCCGCCTCCAGGATTATTTCCTCTACCTTTTCCAGGCTGATGACCTGACCGGTAGGATTGTTGGGGTTGTCCAGGTAGACCAGGCAGTGCTCATGGCTCATCATCTTTAGCAACCTCTGGGTATTGAATTCGAAGTTTTCCTCTGGCTTCAACACGACTGCTTCGTACCTGCCACCACTAGCCTCGATTTCGGTTACATATTCGGTGAACTGGGGGGAGTAACCCAGGACTGTGGAGCCATTTTCAATAAAGATCTTGTTGAGCCTCTCCAGGACGGCCATAGCCCCGCCGGCAATTTGAATCTGCTCTTCCTTTAAGTCGCTGAAATCGGCCCAGAACCGGGTGAGTGCCTGTCTCAACCCTTTGTGGAAGGGGTCGGGATAGTAGTAAATATCAGCCCAATGATAATTTCTGGCTGCCAGAAGAACCTTCTCTGAAACACCGAAGGGGTTCGTTCCCAGGGCACAGTTTAAGATACCCTCCCCGGGCAACCCTTTTACGTAGGACTTTCTACCAGCAAAGTGATCGAGGTGGGATTTTATCCTCACTGTTTGGCCTCTAATGGTGGCTGAGCAATATGGTATCGTCGGTGAACTGCTCACCGGCAGCCTGTTCAAAAGCGGTTACCAGGTCATTAATGGTAAGCGTCTTCTTACTCGCCTCACCCATATCGACTACGATTTTACCCTTGTGCATCATGACCAGCCGGCTGCCGTAGCGCAGGGCAATGTCCATGTTGTGGGTGACCATCATGGCAGTCATCTTCTCGCGCTGTACAACCATGTCGGTCAGGTTTAGAACCGTCTGGGCGGTCTTTGGGTCCAGGGTAGCGATATGCTCGTCAAGCAGCAGGATTGCCGGCTTACTTATGGTAGCCATAACCAGGGACAGGGCCTGTCTCTGTCCCCCTGAGAGAGTGCCCACAGGGGTACTCAGTCTATCTTCCAGGCCAAGTCCGAGAAGGGCCAGGGCTTCGCGGAATGACTCTCTTCGTTCCTTATTAAGGGCTGCCTTCAGCCCCCGCGATTGCCCCCGCAGCATAGCGAGGGAGAGGTTTTCCTCAATGGTCAGGTTACGGGCGGTCCCCACCTCGGGTTCCTGCCATACCCTGCCGACGTATGCCGCATGCCTGTACTCTGCAAGGTTGGTAACATCATCACCGCTGATAACAACCCGGCCCCCTCTTTCGGGGGGGAAGACACCGGCGACAATATTAAGCAGGGTAGATTTGCCGGCACCGTTGCTGCCAATAATGGTAACAAAGTCCTGGTCATGAACATCCAGATTGACACCATCTAAGGCGGTAACCTCGTCTATGGTACCCCGGGCAAATACCTTCTTCACCTCCTGGAGTTGAAGGATAGTATGATTTTCAGTCGTACTCATTATGACCAGTACCCCCTCACATTCTCGCCGCTGGCGGCATCCACTCGTGGCGCAGCTTTTTCTGGATGTACGGAATAGCTAAGGCAATAATTATCAGTAATGCCGTGATTAATTTCAGATTCCCCGGGGCCAAGCCGAGCCTGAGAGCAACCGTTATGAACAGGCGATAGAGAAAAGTGCCCGCAAAGCAGGCACCCAAAATAGACATAATACCCCGGGGGCGAATTACTGCCTCACCAATTATTACCGCCGCCAGGCCCATCACAATCATCCCTATCCCCATATTGACATCGCAAAACTGCTGGTTTTGGGCTACCAGCGCCCCGGACAAAGCAACGAGGCCATTTGAAAGGGCACAGCCTATTATCACATTCTTATCGGTATCTGAGCCCAGGCCGCGTACCATCCGCTCATTATCACCCGATGCCCTCAAGGCCAAGCCAGTCTCGGTGCGCAGAAACCAGTTCAATATTATAAAGACGATGAAGGCTATCACCACAAAGGCGATAATAACCAGTATCATACTTCTCGTAGTTCCGAACCAACCGGCAATACTATCAAAGATGGTTATACTGCGCAGCATGGGCGTATTTGGTCTTCCCATAATCAGCAGGTTTACAGAGTAAAGGCCGACCATCATAAGGATGCCAGCCAGTAAAGCCGATAGCCTTAACTTAGTATTGAGTAAGCCGGTTATCGAGCCAGCAATTAATCCACCTATAAAGGCGGCAATAGTTGCCAGAAAGGGATTGCAGCCGGCAACAATCATAACAGCAGCAATAGAGCCGCCAACAACAAAACTGCCATCTACAGTAAGGTCAGGAAAAGCGAGTACACGGAATGTCAAAAATACGCCTATAGTAACGAAGCCGAACACCAATCCTTCAGAGATTGAAGTGTTCAGGATACCTACTACTATGGAAGATAACATTTCCCCCCTAATCTGACAGGGGGGATTGGCCCCACTGAGGGGGATTGCCCCCCTGTCGAAGCACTACAGGTTTTTCTGCCTGGACCCTTTATTCTACTACTCGTGAGGCCTTATCTATAACCGCCTGCGGGATGGTTATGCCCATTCTCTGGGCTGCCCCAGGATTAACCACCAGCTTACAAGCCTCTGCAGAGCAGGCTACAACTGGGATATCACCAGCAAACTCGCCCTTTAGTATTCGAGCCGCATAGCGTCCTGCCTCCTCACCTATCCAGCCGTAGTCGGCACCCTGGGCGGCAATGCAGCCCCGGTCAACCATATCTCCGGTAGAGCCAAAGAAGGGTATCTTGTTTTCTTCAGCAACTGCGATTATCGACTCAAGCCCGGAGACGGCGGTATTGTCGGTGGGGATGTAGATAGCATCACAGCGGCCGATAAGAGAATTAGCCGCTGTAGCCACGGCTGCGGTTGTCTCGCAGCTGGCCTCTACCAGCTTGGTGATACCAACATCTGCCATAATCTCCTTTAGCTGGTCCATCTGGACGACAGAGTTAACCTCACCGGCATTGTAGATCGTCCCCAGCACCTTCATATCAGGGCAAATCTCCTTAATCATCTTCATCTGAGCCTTCATGTCGGCCAGATCACTGACGCCGGTTACGTTGTCAGTGCGGGGGGCGTCCCAGGTAGAGACAATCTCGGCTACTGCGGGGGCAGTGCAAGTGCTGAAAACCACCGGAATGTCAGAGCCTTCAGTTGCTGCTACACAGGCCTGGGCATTGGGGGTAGTGATAGCATGAATCAGGTCCATCTTTTCGGCGACAAACCGGTCGGCAATTGCCTTGGCCAGGGACATATCGCCCTCAGCGTTGAGGAAGGTATACTCAACATTTACCCCCTCGACAAAGCCTGCCTCGGCCATTGCCTTATGAAATCCCTCCTGGTCCGCAAACAGGTCAGGGTGCTCAATTATCATGCACTCCCCAATCCGATATACCTTTTGGGGTTGCTCAGGAGCACAGGCTGTTATGAAGGGTAACGCTGCCAGCACTAGAATCAGGCAGATACTACCGAGTAATGTTAATAACCCCTTTCTTTTCATTTAGTAACCTCCTCTAGATTTTGCCTTATCGGCTTACCGGCGTTATTCGTTCACACACTCCACCCCCTTTGCTTGCTGACTTTGTTTAAAGCTTCTGTGTTAGCTTAGAAGTACCTGGTTAGGTTTCCTTTACACGTAAGTATATACCTCATCAGAGTAAAGTCAATCTTGTTCGGTGATGATACCTCTCGTGGTGCATGGGATATGTATCTTATCCAGTATTACCCCACTTCGCCAGCCAAGCCCTCTTCACATCGGGGTTGACTGCATAGGGAGGCCACTCTCCCTTTAATGCCAGGACTGTTTGCGCCATTGCCTTATGCCAGTACTCTGGCGCTGAGTCGGCGGTGGTAGAGCACCAGGCGCTATGGCCGGTAAGGATAACATTAGACATTTTAAGGAGCGGGTTATCGGCAGCTACAGGGTCATCTACCGTTACATCAAGACCTGCCCCGGCGATGAGGCCCTCCTGCAGGGCCCGGATAAGGGCTGGCTGGTTAACAGATGCTCCCCGGGCAGTATTGATGAAGTAACAGGTGGGCTTCATCTTCTTGAATTCTTCATAACCTATCATGTTCCGTGTCTCGGCGGTGAGCTCGGCATGGAGGCTGACGAAGTCTGATTCCCTGAGCAGCGTGTCGAGGTCTACCGGCTCCACCCCGTGGCTCCTCATCACCGCTCCCAATACGTACGGGTCATAGGCGATAACCCTCATGCCCAGCCCCCTGGCCTTGAGAGCGGAGGTGGTGCCTATTTTGCCCAGCCCAATAATGCCCAGGGTCTGGTCGCGCATGCGAAAGATAGGCAAGGCAATCTCGGTGACCGTCTTCCGGTTGGGTGGCACAAAGTTGATGTGTTTTTCTCTTACCTCCCGGTCCAGGAGGAAAAGTCGGTGCCCCAGAGCCAGCATAAGGGCCGTGGCCCGACCTGAGACTTCATCAATGCAGTAGTCGGGAATATTAATGGCGACGATGCCATACTCGGTAGCAGCTTCCAGGTCAATCTGGTCGTAGGCTATGGCCAGATTGGCAATGATACGGCATTTGGAAAGAGATTTGAGCACACGGCGGGTAATGGGCTGTACCGGGCTGGCACATATCAGCGCATCAGCGTCGGTGGCGTTGGCGATAAGCTCGTCTTCTTTCAACCAGAAGCCGTTAACCAGCATGGCATCTAATGGCTTCAGCAGCTCCTCTCCGAAATCTACATTAGGGCTATAAATGGCATTAACTACCTTGAAGCTCATTATCTTCCTCCTTCATCAAAGTGCTCTCTTGATGTGGTTGCAGGTTCGAACTACTGTCAGGTTTTCCTTGATCGAGGTTTGTCCTTCCACATACCATCAGGCTTGTGGGGAATAGGCAATACACTCCGCTTCTACCAGCATACTCGGCAGGGCTAAGCCGACTATTACAGTCGAGCGTGCCGGCTTATTGTCAACAAAGTAAGTCCGATATATCTCATTCATTTTCGCGAAGTCTTCCCCGTTGCGGAGAAAGACGGTTACCTTGACCACATCATCTAAAGATGCGTTTGCAGCTGTCAGAACCTGCTTGACATTCTCCAGACACTGCTTAGTCTGCGCTTCAATGCCTTTAACCTCTCCACCTTTAGCATCTGTAAATCCAATTTGACCCGAAACAAAAATGTAATCACCGGCTCTGATTGCTGCTGAGAAAGGTAGGGTAGGAGCGTTGGGTAAATTGATTGCTTCTCCTTTCATGATGACCTCCTTTCAATAGTCCAAAGCTTCTGCTTATGGAAGTGCTACGTTATTTTTTAATTACTAATTGGGATTTCTAATTTTAGCACGCGGTGGGGTACCCTGCTCCATCATTGCTCCTGGCACCAATAGTATATCCATGGTACCTAGCTGTCAATCTCCATCAGGCCAGGTATTCCTCTTTACCCCAGTTTTGCATCATCTCCTTCAGCCGCTGGGCAAGCTTGGGACTGGAGCGCAAGCGGTTGATAAGGATAGGGCAGCCCTCCAGCAGGGAGTTCTGGGCGGCGGATGCCATACTGGAAAGGAAGCTTTCCATACCGAGGTCGGTCTGTGCGGGGATGCCTGTTCCCGGGGCTGATGATTCCAGCTGCCGGCGGATATCCTCAGCGGTGAAGCGCATCGGGCTTATACAGGATTTGTACCATGGACAATCCTTGCACTGGGCGATAGCGTAAGCCTCATCCAGGATGTCACCCATCTTTAGCCTCCTTCAAGTTGCTATTATTTGACATAATACTATCTCAAAACAGTTTCTAGGACCACGTCGCTGCCCTTATATAATATACTACTCCCCAGCCTGGAAATAGTCTATAATGCATTCGCAACGATGGCAGGGAGGACGATAATTCTCTTTGACGATGCCCCCACGATAGATGAGGTAAAAGCAGTTGTCGCTGACTGGCAGAAACTCGGCTTGCCGGATGGGATAAGGCATTTTGCCCCGGTCCTTAACAGGGGTGGGGTGGTGAAGTTAGCCTCTTCGTTTAAGGAGAGTCTGGCTGGTGCGAAGAATCTTCGCTATCGAAGCCAGCTTGAGGCGGCGATTGCCGGGTGGCTCTACGACCTTGTCCGGGCAAATGTAAAGCGGGGCAGGGTCTTTGACATGGGTGAAGTTTTAAAAGAAGGCAGGGCTGATTGTCTCGGCTATGCCAAGCTGTTTACCCTGCTGGGCCGGTTGTTCGGTCTTGACGCAGGTGTTATTGAGGTGCTCGTTGATAATGCTGGTAGATATGTGCCTCATACTGCTGTTCTGGTGAGGCTTACCGGCCGGCGGTGCATTGTCGACCTGTGGTACGGGTCGGGGAATATCAGGCACAGGAGGCTGGGGCTGCGGGTAAGACAGGGTAAGACCTGGAAGATTTGCGACCTGGAATTAAAAGAGTTGGGTGACTGGGATGAGGTATGCTATCTGCCTGATACTTGCATAGATGGCATTACCCTCTATATTCGAGGAAACCGTCATCTGGAGAGTAAGGAGTTTCAAGCCGCTATCAGGTGCTATTCCCTGGCAATGGAGCTTTACCCCGGCAATGCCCGCTTCTTCTATAACAGGGCTATTGCCTACGAAAATCTTGGTCGGCCGGGGAGTGCCGTTGCCGACTATGAACAGGCGCTGAGCAGTGATGCTGCCCTGATACGCATCCTGGCCACGGAGCACGCTGAGGTTACCTCTTTACTTGACCTTGATGACAGGAAGGTAGGTGGTCTGGCACAGGAGATATATTTACTTCGCAGGGGATTTGTAACCGGCAGGAGAGTCCCGCTGGCTAGAGTGGCCAGGAAGTCTGGTTTATCTGAAATAGAGACGAAAGCAGTCCTGTCGCTGGTAGAGGCCAGGCTGGCCGCCGGTTTTCCGGGAGCACGATAAGGGGGTGAAAAGCATTGGGGGATATGATTACATTTAACGACTTCCAGAAGGTGGATATGCGGGTGGGGAGGGTAGTCGGGGTGGAGGATTTTCCCAGGGCTCGTAATCCGTCATATAAGTTTGAGATTGATTTCGGCCCTGAAATAGGGACCAGATTTTCCTCTGCCCAGTTAGCCAATTACAGTAAGAGCGAGCTTGTTGGTCAACAGGTAGTAGCGGTGGTCAATTTCCCACCCCGGAATGTTGCCGGCTTTATATCGGAGGTACTTATTCTCGGGGTGCCGATGGAAAGTGGCACTGTATCCCTGCTTGAGCCAAGGGATGAAGCCATCACTGGCGGCAGGGTTTACTGACAGGCGAGCTAATTTGGGCCAGCCAGTACTTGGATGGTTGCCTGGCTGAGGCTGGCAAAGGCATCAGAGTCGTAGCGCTCGATGTCCCCCTGGTCGCAGAGCCTGGCAACTTCCGGGTCTATTGGCAGCTGTCCCAAAAGCGGGGCTTTAGCCGCCCTTGCCATTTCTTCTCCCTGGCTTCTGCCAAAGATTTCAATTTTTTTATCTATTTCAGGTACATATAGATAGCTCATGTTCTCGATTACACCAAGGATGGCTTTATCCATCTTCTGAGCCATATTCACTGCTTTTTTAACAATCATCGCCGTTAAGTCCTGAGGGGTAAAGACGATGATTACACCTGATATCGGGAATGACTGCATTACCGTAAGCGGAGCGTCGGCGGTACCGGGGGGCAGGTCTATAATCAAGTAATCAAGCTTGCCCCAGAGCACATCCTCTCCAAATTGCTTGATGGTATTTGAGATGAGCGGGCCGCGCCAGACGACGGCATCATCCTCCTGGGGTAAGAGCAAATTGATGGACATAAGCTCAATCCCTGACCTTGAGAGCACCGGCAGTATTCCACTATCGCTGCCGGTAGGGCGCTCGGTGATACCAAACATCTTGGGAATGCTGGGGCCGGTCAGGTCAGCATCCAGGATACCCGTTTCAAAACCCTGGCGTTTGAGCAGTATTGCCGTAAGGGCAGCTACCAGCGACTTGCCTACCCCTCCCTTGCCACTCATTATGGCAATGATTTTGCTAATCTTATTTAGCTCCGCCGGCTTAGCCTCGGTAAATTCTATCTCTACCCCGTTTACTCCGGGTAGTTTGCCTACGATTTCCCTGGCACTGGTTTTGAGCCATTCCTGGGCTCCTTTATTTAGCGCTGCTGAGGCCAGATTAATCCTGACTTCCTGGCCGGATAGACTAATCTCGCGGACCAGATTCAGTCCATTCACACTCCGCATTACGCCCGGGACCATCAATTTTTCCAGGCCTTCTCTTATCTGCTCTTCAGTTACCATAGGTTGTCCTCCATTCCTGGTGGTCGCATATTTTATCTCCGGTCGCTAATGTGCCGTTCAGGTAGCTCATAACTGCCTTCCCGGGGTTATTCTCCAGGGCGCCGGTAATGACCCGGAGCTAGAAAATGTCATCATCGGTCTTCGGCCGGGTGTAGATTCTGGTCAGGGTTTCCTTGCCGGTCTGGTAGCAAATGGTGCACCCGCCGCACTCTTCCGGTGTTACCTCTTCGGTGTAGATATCAAAGCCCAGCTCCTTGTACATTTCCAGGGTTCGCTTCAGGTGTTCCCCGGAGCTGGTGGAGGCTAACTTCCAGCCTTCCTTTTCCAGTGTCTCTTTATCCACGGCGCCTGTTCTCCTTGGCTACTATTTGCACGATGTCATTATACAGCTTAATGGATGTTTCCTGCCAGTGGGGCAGGTTTTGACCAATTTAGTGGACTTTGGGGCAAATTGCAGACGGGGGTACTAGTTGTTATAATGATTTTGTCTAAGGGGCTGTAGCTCAGCTGGGAGAGCGCCTCCTTTGCACGGAGGAGGTCAGGGGTTCGAGTCCCCTCAGCTCCACTTCTTGTTCGTAAGAGTCCGGCATCGATTTCAGCCAGCGATGAAAAGGGGCCGAGGATTTATCCTCAGCCCCTTTTTAATCTCTATAACGAGTTATAAAGAGGTCTCTATCTCAGGCGTCAGGGAGATATACCAAATAAGCTAGCACTGTCTTTTGAATCCCTAGAAAAGGTCATCTAGCTCTCGATTCCCCTGAGGCATCTCGCCACTTACAGCGAGGCATTGTTGCAGGAGTTCACTCTCCCTCTTGGTATACATCGGCTCCTCTTCATACACGAAATAGCGGGCCTCGTCGTATAATCCTAACTTCTCTTCCAACTCCCGGCGCAGGTTCATCGCTCCCTTAACGTAAATGATGTTTTCCTCTTGGTCCAGCAGCTCGAAGACACCTTCTACCTCGGGAGTCTGGTTGACATTCTCCAAAGTGAATTCTACCCAGCGTTCCTCCTTCGGTGCCGTAAAGGGCTTGGACAAGAGGAGCCTGAGTTCGCATCTGAGGCAGCGCTCTGCCTCGTCAATAGCTTCAGGTTCACCAAAGCCCAGCTCTACCTCAGGAAAGCCGCCGAGCCGCTGCTCCACAGCCAAGCATGGCATGGGGACCCGGAGTCTGTCAGCGAAACCCTCTTTATGCCCTAAGTATTGACTCGGCTGTTCGATATCAGCCAGCATCTCGTCTATTTCACCACTGCCGCCGAGGTATTGGTCAATGGAAGTAGCTGCCCGGCGCCCGGCAGCAATCGCCTCAATGACAGAGGCTGTCCCGGTTACTGCGTCACCGGCAGCAAAGATACCTTTCTTGCCAGTAGCCAGTGTAGTCGGGTCAACCTCCACAGTGCGCCGCTTGGTGGTGTTAACACCGCTAACCTTTTCTATCAGCTCAAGCTCAGGTAGCTGACCTATGGCAAAGATGACGGTATCTGCGGGCAGAACATGCTCTGAACCAGGAATAGTCTCAGCATGAAGCCTGCCCTTACTATCAAACTTAAAAGACTTCACATCAAGGCATTCCACGCCGCTGGCTCGCCCGTTATCACTTACAATCCTGGTGAAAGTCTGCAGGTTATGGATGGTAATACCCTCCTCCTCACCCCAGCCAATTTCTTCAGATGTAGCTAGCATGCCATCTCTCGACTCAAGGCAGGCTATATGGACATCGGTAGCCCCCAGCCTCAGTGCCGTTCGAGCGCAATCGAAAGCGACATTGCCGCCGCCAAGAACTACTACCCTTTTACCTACTTTGACCTCTTTACCCAGATTGACATCTCTCAAGAAGGGGATATTGACCAGCACCCCGTCAAGATCAGCCCCGGGAAGAGGTAACTTCTGACCCCGATGGGCACCAACTGCTAACAAAATGGCATCGTAGCCTTCCCTCAGGAGCTCATCTACCGATTCAACCCTGGTATTTGTCTTGATGCCAACACCGATACTTTTTATCTCTTCTATCTCTCTGTCCAGTACCTCCCTGCGTAGACGGTATTCAGGGATGCCCACCTTCATCATACCGCCAGCTACAGGTAATGCTTCAAAAACAACCACACTGTGGCCGAGTTTAGTTAAGTAGTATGCCGCCGTCAGCCCGGCTGGACCTGAGCCGATAATAGCTACCCTTTTATTGGTAGCTGGGGCTATTTTGGCCCTCTTTTTCCACAGTCCGCTATCATGCTCGGCAGCAAAGCGCTTGAGAGCCCTTATCGCTATCGGTTCACTCACCTCGCCACGCCGGCATTTTTCCTCACAAAAGTGCAGGCAGACGTCTCCCAGAACCGCTGGGAACGGGACCTTCTCTCGGATTACGGCTATCGCCTCATCAAACCTTCTTTCTTTGATCAGGCGCAGATAGCGAGGGACATTTACGCCCGCAGGACAGGCATTTCGGCACGGAACCAGCATCTCTTCACGCTCGGTGGTCGTAATGCCTTTGTCTGTCAGAGCGCCTGTGGGACAGACCTCTACACAAGCACCGCAGAAGCGGCAGTCCGACTCTCTAAATGTGGGATTGACACTGCCTACTACGACCCGGCCTTCTTCATCAAAGACGAAGTCTAAAGCTCCTACCCCGCGTACCTCGCGGCAGACCCGGATACAGCGAGTGCAGCCTATGCACAGGTTATAGTTTCGCTCAAATAAGGGGTCGTCCTTTTCCACAGGCAGGTCTTCAAAGACATAACGCGGGGTCTCAGGTTTAATCCCGACGTACTCGACCACTTTCTGGAGCTCACAATTACCAAACTGGGGGCAGCATCTCGCATTCTCCGGTATGTTCATAGAGCAGGGAAATCGAGCGCAGCCTTCCTTCTGAGCACAGGTGAGGCACGCATGAGGATGCTTGGCCAGAAGAAGCATAACTCGGTCGCGGCGAAATTCCTGGACTTCCGGTGTATTGGTGTAGACCATCATTCCTTCGTCTACTGTTGTAGAACAGGCGCGGTGAAGACCTTCCTGCCCCTCAATCTGCACCACGCAGAGCTGGCAGCCTTCATACCCAAGCTCGGGCTTTTTGTTCTCCAGGCGTTCGCCGCCACGGTAGACGGCCTCGGCCGGCTTTAGCTCCTCTACCGGGGGGAGGTCGGGATGGGAGCAAATATGAGGGATATAAATGCCCGCCTGTTGGGCGGCATCCAGTATTGTCATTCCCTCAGGTACAGTAACCTCATTTTCATCAATGACCAGAGTAACCGTAATCGTACGAACTTGACTCACTACCATCAGATTATTCTCCCCTTTCCTTTGGTGGAAGACCCTCTAATTGTCAAGCTACTTCCGCGGGAACGACTCCCTTGAGCCATATTAGCTCATCGGGGGTGAACTCCTGATATTCATCAGGTAGCATAGGCTCAACCCTGAGGACCTGCAGGCTTTTGACCCATTCCTTGGCCCGTAGTTTGTGAGCGATGAAAATCATCCTGACAGGGACCTCTGCTTTCACCAAGAGGTCACACTCGCCGCTGACCCGCTCGACGGCTTTTATCTCGGGTATGGTTCTCAAGTCCCTCAATATGTCCTGGTAACCATCCTGGCGATATTCCTCCGCTACATTGATCATGAAGTAAACCCTTGTCGCCATTTTCCTTACCTCCTTTTTAGGTCTCTAAGACTAAATTCGAGCCGGTTGGCACAGGTTCGACTCTGGAAACGATTTAGACATTTAACAGTTCAGGTTCCAGCTTTCCATCAGCGCTCTCAGCTGGCGGTATCCCGGTCGTTTCATGTTCATATGGCCTGAAGAGGCTCACTATTCTTAGGACCTCCAGGTCTTTGACCCACGACTTAGACTCTATTTTCTTGGCTAATGCCTCAACAGTGACTGGAGCATCCACCATGACCACCATATCCCGTGAGCCAACTACAGGGTCAACAAAGCTCACACCCGGTGTATCTTCTACCTCACGCACTGCCTTGATGAACTCCCGCTGCTTTAGGTCGTCTTTGGTGGTCGCCAATAAGTAAGCTCTCAAACCCATGGTCGCCACCCCCTTTCCTCTCTTATTCTCAAATCCTTCCACTTTTAGTTAACCACGTTTGGTTTGTCCCTACATCGGGGGATGTGCTGGCTTTTAGGTTAGGGAAAACCTGCTCCCAAACCGGGCATCGTTGACGGTTATTCTCAATGGTGGGTAAGGGTTTTCACCAACCCCCAGTCCGTAAATACCCTCAATTGCCTATGCTGGCTGGAGAGGCTATAATTAAATATGGAAAAGGTGTTATGAAAAAGGTACGGATATTGCTGGCTGAGGACCACGTGGTGGTACGGGAAGGCATCTGCCAGTTTCTGGAGCGCGAGAGTGACCTGGTGGTAGTGGGACAAGCCAGCGATGGTGAGGAGGCGGTGGAGCTAACACGACAACTGAAACCCGATGTTGTGGTTATGGATATAGCCATGCCCAAATTAAATGGTATCGAGGCCACCAGGTTGATAAAGGCCCACAGTCCAACGACGGCAATACTTATCCTGAGTGCCTATGATTATGACCAGTATATTTTTCCCCTGCTTGAAGCTGGTGCCTGCGGCTACCTGCTTAAAGATGTAAGTGGTCAAGAGCTTGTCGAAGCTATTCGGGCGGTGCATAAGGGGGAGTCAGTGCTTCATCCAGCGGTGGCGCGCAAAGTAGTGGAGCGGTTCAGGCGTTTGGGTAAGCCCGAGGGCGGAGTCTCTGACCTTCTCACCGAGCGGGAGATAGCTGTGCTCAAGGCAGCTGCCACGGGTATGAGCAACAAGGATATCGCCAAGGAATTATTCATAAGCGTGCGCACTGTGGAAGCTCACCTGGGAACTATCTTTAATAAACTAGGGGTTGGCGGCCGGACCGAGGCGGTAATCCATGCCTTGAAGAACGGGTGGCTAGTATTGGATGAAGTCCCTTGAAATGGGCACAGCCGCGTTGAGGAGATATAGTAAAGGATTTACCAGGATGGCTTACACCGGTGGGAAGGTGTTGCATAGCCTGCATTTCTGGCTGATTCTGGTGCTACTGGCCGGTGGTGGTGTCCTTTACTATGTTGAGTGGCTCGGAATCACAGGCGCAGTCCCTCCCGGCTTCCATATATTGTTTCTGGTGCCGATAGTATACTCTGGCTTTGTCTTCGGGTTCAGGGGAGGGCTAATCGCTTGTGTGATTGCACTATTTCTAATGTTGCCCCGTGCCTTTGTCATTTCGCCCAGCCCTCTAGATGCCTTACTTGAGATTGCCGTCGTAATTCTGGCTGGTGTTCTGGCCTGCCTGTGGTTCAGGGCTCGGACACAAATGGAGAGGGCTGAAGAACAGCGCAAACTGGCACTGGAGATGATGGAAAAGGCACAGCAGAAACTTCGGTCGCAGGTTCGGCTGGCTATGGACCAGCAAAGAAGACTAACCACTGTGAGTGCTATTTCTGGCTTGCTTGCCGAGCCTTTAGAACCGGAACGCACCCTTCATACAGCTATTGACATGGTTATGAATACGATGGCTGCCGATGCCATCCTTATATTTCTATGCGTCCAGGGGGAAGATGAGCTAATACTTGTCGCTTACGAAGGTGTCTCACCGCAATTTGCTCAAAATCTGGGCAAAACAGGGTTTGGTCAAAGCTACAACAAGCGAGTGGTGAATACTGGAGAAACAATAGTGGTGGAAGGTACCTCTGATACTCCGGCGCCCTACAGAGAGGCAGTAATGCGGGAGAAGCTACACTCCCAACTCATTGTGCCCACGAAGTCCAGGGGGCAGGTTGTTGGTACCATGTGGATAGGGACACACCGCCAGCAGGAGTTTTCCCCCGAAGATATAGACCTTGTGGCAGCCGTTGCTAATGAAATCGGCACTACCCTGGAGAACACACGTCTTTATCAAGAGCAGCTGAGGGTGACGCAGGAACTTAAGGCTTCAGAAAAGAAGTACAGGGAGCTGTTTGAAAGGGCTCATGATGCCATCTGGGTTCACGATATGGAGGGTAATGTCCTGGAGGGGAACAAGGCGTTTGAAAAGCTTAGCGGATATACCCTAAAGGAATGGGTGGGCATGAATGTCGCTCGTTTCCTTACTAGTGAATCTCTGGCCTTGGCTAAGGCGGTCCGGCACAAACTACTTGAGGGAGAGCCTCTGGAGCAGCCCTATGAGCAGCGAATTTTGAGGAAGGATGGGACAATGCGGATAGCCAAGATGGCAACTAATCCTGTCATCATCGATGGAGAGGTAACGGGATTTGAGCATATCGCCAGGGATGTAACCGAGGAAAAGATGGCGGAGGAGACGCTGTCAGAGATTGTTAATGGTTCTCCTATTCCATCATTTGTAATCAATAAACAGCATAAGGTTACCCACTGGAATACAGCCATCGAATCCCTTTCTGGTATAAGCGGGTGGGAAGTCATCGGGACAGATGGACACTGGAGGTCATTTTATACCGAGAAGAGGCCAGCTATGGCCGATTTAATCGTGGATGGGGCATCCGCTGATGAAATTGAAACATATTATTGGGCTAAATATAAAAAATCCCGCCTGATTGATGGGGCCTATGAAGCTGAGGATTTCTTTTCCGCTCTGGGCGAGCACGGGAAATGGCTTCGCTTTACGGCGAGTCCTATCAAAAATGAAAGCGGGGAAATAATGGGTGCCATAGAAACCTTAGAGGATATAACTGAAGAGAAGCAATTGCAGGACAACATGAGTTTCTATGTCCAGCATATCACCAGGGCCCAGGAGGAAGAACGCAAGCGCATTTCTCGCGAGCTTCACGACAGTACTGCCCAGACCCTGATCGCCATGCTCCATCAAATGGAGCACTTTTTGCAAAGCAAGGCTGGCCTTCATATGGATGATACCAGGTTCTTGTGGAGGTTGCATGAGGAGGTCAGGACAGTGCTACAGGAGGTGCGCCAATTTGGGCGGGACCTGCGACCATCAATTCTAGATGACCTGGGACTGATTCCGGCTATAGAGTGGCTATGCAGCGAGATGGAGAAACAGAATGGGATTGATGCCAAGCTGCAGGTAGTGGGTTCGGAGCGGCGCTTCCCCGCCGAAGTAGAGCTAATGCTATTCCGCATCATTCAGGAGGCGCTAAGGAACCTGGCCAGACATTCCTCAGCCACCCAGGCTCGGGTTACGGTCACCTTTGATGAGCACACAACCGGGGTAACTATTGAGGACAACGGCAAGGGCTTTGTCTTGCCTAAAAACCTGGGTGACCTATCTCGCCTGGGTAAGCTAGGACTCACCGGGATGCAAGAGAGAGCACGACTACTGGGTGGAACCCTGGAGGTGACATCTAACCCCGGCAAAGGCACAACGGTAAGTGTGGAGGTACCAGCCTAAAGTCAGTGAGCAGTTGTTTGAAATCTACTTCACGTAAATGGGTGGGCCCTTCGCTATAAACATCCCCTTTTCGAACATCGCAGAGGTACGGTCTGCTTCAGGTAGTAAAGCCTTTGTCTATTGGGGTCTTCGTTTTGCCACTTCCACTCAGAACGTAGTCGAGATAGTCCGCAAGAAAGGTCTGAATCTGGTCATATCTCCATCGAGCGGTGATATTTCCTTGGAGCAGTCCAACCAGGTGTGCGGCTCCGGGAGCCAGTAAGAATTGAAATCCAGAATCTCCGTCTAAGGGCGGATATTATTTATGGATGGCCAGGTCTCCAGAGCCGCTTCACCACGAGCATAGGCCTCGTGCCAGCCTGTGGGAACAGGTAGCTTCTTATACCACCGGACCCGGTCTGCTTCAAGCAGCTTACGGCTGAATCTCATAAAGTCAGCAGCACAGATGATATGATGTCTACACTGGGCTGCCAGGCAATAACTTGCTTGACTGCTTCGTCATCAAGCATCTGGATGTCCGAGGCGTGTACAAAAACATCACTCCCTTCTTCAATGCGGGCCATCATCACGCTGCCCCCACGGCGCCAAGGATATCTATTCGCATTCCAAAGTCAATACTACACCAATTACCCCGGATCGTGGTAGTCTTATAAAGGTAAAGGGGAACGGAACAAAGGGATGGGGCCCTCTATAAAGCTTATCAGCGACTGTCTGTTAGGGACTAAATGTACCTGGGATGCCACGAACAGGTACCGAGATGGGAGAGCCCTGCGGCTTCTTGAAGGTGATGTCCTCATTCCCGTTTGCCCCGAACAGCTGGGAGGACTGAAGACTCCCCGACCGCCTCAGGAGATTCAGGGAGGTAGCGGTGAGGATGTTCTCGATGGAAAGTGCCGGGTAAAGAACATAAATGGTGGAGATGTAACCCGGGAATTTGTTAGGGGAGCCGAGGAAACATTGAGAATGGCCAGGCTTCTTAAAGTCAGGCAGTTTGTAGGGAAATCCAGAAGTCCATCGTGTGGTTGCAGGCAAATATACGATGGCACGTTCTCCAGTAAGCCAGTTAATGGCGATGGTGTTACCGCTGCCCTCCTGAAAAGAAACGGCGTTGAAGTTATCACAAAGGAGTGTCTGAGGTGAAAATTACAAAGAAAGAAACCATTGTTGAGGGTCAGTATTTAAGATTTGTGAAGAAGCATTTTGAGGCCGGTAGTGGGAAGGCAGGCATTTGGGAAACGATAGAGAGGAGAAACATTTACCACGGGGGAGCGGTAGTGATTGTTGCCTTGACCAGAAACAAGGAGCTAATTCTGGAAAGGAACTGGAGGGCTCCCCTGGAGTCCTTTGTTATCCAATTTCCTGCCGGCCTTACCGACAGGGTGGGGGAGAGTGAGGAAGAAGCCGCTAGAAGAGAACTCCTGGAGGAGACCGGATATAGGGCAGAAAGACTCATTCCTATTATTTCAGTACCCCTTTGCCCGGCTTTGACACCCACCAGGGGCGCCCACTTTTTTGCTCCCGACGTTAACTTTTCAGGGAAAGAAGACAGGGATATCGCTGAAGAAATTGAGGTGTTAAAGGTTCCGGTCGATGAACTGGATGATTTTCTGCTAAATCTTCCCCCACATACAGAATTAGACCTCAGGGTCCCGGGTATACTCTGGATTTTGAAGGGGCAAGGACTCATCTGACATACCATAATATCCTGGCCTTGACAACTTCAAGCGCTTGGTTTAGAATAGTTATGGTCATAAGCTCATAATTTCAATGTTACTCTCGCTAATTTAAGGACATAAGAACAAAATTAATTATCAGGAGATGTAGGCAGATATGGGCAGACAACCGCTATGGCGGCGAGTAGATTTTATACCACAGGTTACCTACTTTAAGCCTGCTGGTGTACCTTTAGCTCAATTACAGGAAGTACGTCTTTCTGTTGAGGAAGCGGAGGCAATCCGCCTTAAAGACATGGAGGGCCTGGAGCAGGATGAATGTGCTCAAAGGATGAATATCTCCCGGCCCACCTTTGCCCGCGTGCTGGGCTTAGCCAGGCAGAAAATGGCTGATGCCCTGCTTAACGGCAAGGCGATAAGAATTGCTGGTGGCAACTTTGAAATGTCAGTACGGCGTTTCCGGTGCGCTAACGGCCATGAGTGGGATGTGCCGTTTGAAACGATGATAAGCTCGCCTCCCCGGTTTTGCCCCACGTGTAGCACGCCGACTATCATGCCTATCTGGCCCTGGGGACCGGGTTGGGGTAGGGGTCGCGGGGGACGCCGGGGTAGGGGAGGACGCAACTGGTGAGATGAAGATTCTTGATGATTTGATTTCAGTAGTGAACTCAGAGGCTAGAGTGAGAGATATACGCCAGGGGCTTTTTCACACCGGCGTGCTGACCCGTAATTGCGGACTGGCGGCAACGCTTCCCCGGGATGCCCTTCGCCAGGAACCGCCCCTGGTGAAGGAATCTGGTTTGCTCCTTACGAAAAACGCGCTGGAACTGGCCCGAATGGTTTACTCGGAGAGCATACTTGAGGCAGTTGTTGGTATGGCGACCATCAACTCTCTCCTCGAGATTCACGAAGAAAGTTGTGATGTCCTCAATGCCGGTGACCTCATTGCTGAAAAGGGCAGGGATAAGAGGGTAGCCATTGTGGGGCACTTTCCCTTTATACCCAGACTTCGTAAGATAGCAAAGGAACTCTGGGTAATCGAGAAAAATCCGCAGGAAGGTGACTTCACCGAAGCTGAGACGGAAAACCTTATTCCGCAGGCTGATATCGTTGGTATCACCGGTACTGCTTTTACCAACCATACTATTGAGCACCTGCTCAGCCTGTGTAACCAGGCCTATGTAGTGATATTGGGAGACACCGCTCCCTTATCACCGGTACTCTTTGACTACGGCGTAGACGCTCTATCCGGTACAAAGGTAATTGAACCGGAGTTGGCCCTGCGCTGTGTCAGCCAGGGAGCCACTTACCGGCAGATTAAAGGAATTCGGCAGCTCACCATGACGAGGTGAGAAACAAAAAGGAGGTGAAATATGCCTAATGGATTTGGTGGAGGTAGAGGCATGGGACGTGGTTTTAGAGGAGGTATGGGCTTCGGCTTCCGCGGAAGCTCTCCACCCTGGCCCTACGTAGGCCTGGGCAGAGGAGGGCTGCCAAGGTGTGGCTATTTCCTCAGCGGCGCCGCCGGAGCACCTGCACAAGGGCCATACCAACAGGCTCCCTATCCGCCTAGCCCGGAATTTAGTGTCGGACAAGACTCGTATCCTCCCTATGCAGCAGCGCCACCCACTTTTGGTAATGCTCCCTTTGCTTCACAGCAAGTAACCCCGGAACAAGAGCTTGGTTTCCTGGGGAACCAGGCTAAGGCGATAAAGGAACAACTGGAGCAGATTGAGGCCAGGATGCGCGACCTGGAGAGTGAAGAGTGAAAGACAATTTAGTAAAGGAGGTGAGTTATGCCAGGATTTGATGGAACAGGCCCTAGAGGAATGGGGCCAATGACAGGTGGTGGCAGAGGATTTTGCGCTATTCCGTTAGCAGGTAATTGGCCGGGATACGTGGGAAGAGGAGCCTATCCCCCGTACGGTGTGCCCTGGGGTATGCCTTACTACGGAGCGGGACCGGCTACTCCAGGTGCTGTGCCGTTTGCTCCTCAAATGACCCGTGAGCAGGAGCTTGATTTCCTGAAGAATCAGGCTCAAGCTATGAGAGGGCAACTGGAGCAGATTGAGGCCAGGATTCAACAGTTGGGAACTAAGAGTGAGTGAGGAGAAGGGTATGAAAATCGCAATTTCGGCTACGGGTCCAACCCTGGATGCCGAGGTGGACCCTCGTTTCGGCCGGTGTCAGTACTTTGTTATCGTTGACCCGCAGACAATGGAATTTGAAGCCCTGGAAAACTCCAGCGCCATGGCTGCCGGCGGAGCTGGTATTTCCACTGGCCAGATGATTGCCGGTAAGGGAGTAGAAGTAGTGCTCACCGGCAACTGCGGCCCTAATGCCTACCAGGTGCTGTCCGCTGCCGGGCTCCAGGTAATAACCGGCGTCTCAGGGAAAATAAGCGACGCTATTGAGGAGTACAAGTTGGGCACATTTTCTGCGGCCCAGCAGGCCAATGTGGCTGACCACTTCGGCGTGGGGGCGACTCCTGGTATGAGCGGTGGAGGTATGGGCAGAGGCATGGGTGGAGGCATGGGTGGAGGCATGGGTATGGGTAGAGGCATGGGTGGAGGCATGGGTGGAGGCATGGGTATGGGTAGAGGTATGGGTCGTGGCATGGGTATGGGTGGGGGCATGGGGGCTGGAATGATGCCGCCAGTTGGTCCACCACCCCAACCCGCAAGCCCGGAGCAGGAGCTTGAAGCACTCAGGGCCCAATCACAGGCGCTGGCGCAGCAGCTGTCTGAAATTCAACGCCATATCGAAGAGCTGGAAAAGAAAGGGAGGTAAGAAAGCTAACATGTTTGCGGGAGGTGTCATTATGCCCAGAGGGGATGGAACTGGCCCGCCAGGAGGTGGCGGACCAGGAAGCGGTAGGGGTATAGGAAGAGGCGGAAGAGGCGCGGGCAGGATGGGAGGTAACCAACCCGGGGCTGGCCCCGGTGGGGACTGTGTTTGTCCTGGCTGCGGAGCCAGATTACCCCATCAGGTAGGAACGCCCTGTTACAATTTGAGCTGTCCTAAGTGTGGGGCAAAGATGGTGAGAGGATGAAATGATAATATCTGTTGCCAGTGGTAAGGGTGGGACGGGCAAGACCCTGGTAGCTACCAGTCTTGCTCTTTCCTTGAAGGAAAGGGACAAGGTGCAGCTTCTTGATTGTGACGTGGAGGAACCCAACGACCATATTTTCTTGAAGCCAGCCTTTATCCGCAGTGAAGCCGCCTCTATCCCGGTGCCTGAAGTGAATGAGGATAAGTGTACCCACTGCGGCAAATGCGCTGAGGTCTGCGCCTACAATGCTATTGCGGTGATGAAGCAGAAGGTGCTTGTCTTTCCTGAGCTCTGCCACGGTTGCGGCGCCTGCGGTTACCTCTGTCCTGAAAAGGCTATCTCAGAGGAAGCGAAGGAGATAGGTGTTGTGGAATCAGGCTCCTCAGATGGCATCGGATTTGTTCACGGGAGGCTTGCTGTTGGTGAGGTCATGGCACCACCTGTTATCAGACAGGTGAAAGAACATACCAGCCGTGAAGGCACAGTTATCATCGATGTTTCTCCAGGGACATCATGCCCGGTAGTAGAAGCAGTTAAAGATAGCGATTTCTGCCTGCTGGTAACCGAGCCGACCCCCTTCGGGTTAAATGACCTGGTTCTGGCAGTAGAAACAGTGAGGGAGCTTAACATCCCCTGCGGCATCGTCCTCAACCGTGCCGGGGTAGGAGATGGAAAGGTAGAGGAATACTGCCGGAAAGAGAATGTACCAGTCCTGCTTACCATCCCTCTGAATACTGAGATTGCCAGTTTCTATTCCCGGGGTGTTCCTTTAGTCGAGGGCATGCCACAATGGAAAGCCACTTTTCTCGGGCTTTCCGATAGGATTAGGGAGATAGTAAATGAAAGAAGTAGTGATACTGAGCGGTAAGGGAGGGACCGGAAAGACCAGCATTGTGGGCTCCTTTGCGGCTCTGGCTCAGAAGAAAGTACTCGCTGACTGCGATGTGGATGCCGCCGACCTTCACCTGCTGCTCAATCCCTCGATTACAGAGGAAAACGAGTTCTGGAGCGGGCAGGTTGCCGTTATTGACGATGAAGAGTGCACCCAGTGTGGTCTCTGTCAGGATGTATGCCGTTTTGACGCCATTAAAGATTTCAAGGTTGACCCTATCCCCTGTGAGGGCTGTGGCTTTTGCTCACACGTATGCCCGGTTGAAGCTATCACTATGAAGGAAAGCCTGTCCGGGCACTGGTTTATCTCTGATACTAAATACGGTCATCTGGTTCACGCCCGGTTAGGAATAGCCCAGGAGAACTCGGGCAAGCTGGTGGCGTTGGTAAGACAGCAGGCCAAGCAGATCGCGGAAAGAGACGGGCTTACTTACATTATCAGTGATGGTCCCCCGGGTATTGGCTGTCCGGTCATTTCATCTCTATCCGGGGCTAATCTAGCCCTTCTGGTAACTGAGCCGACACTATCCGGCATACACGACCTGGAGAGGGTACGGGGCGTCTGCCATCACTTTGGTATTCCCGCCCTGGTTTGTATTAATAAGTATGACCTTAATGAAGATAATACCCACCAGATTGAAAATTATTGTCTTAATCAGGGGGTAGAGGTGGCTGCTAAGGTTCCATTTGATAACACTGTCACTGAGGCAATCGTAGGAGGGCTGCCGGTGGTGGAATATTCACAGGGCAGGGTTACTCAGGAAATAGAATCGCTATGGCAGCATGTTACTCGCGCCCTTGAACAATGAAATGTTAGCTACTGGTCTACCAATATTAGCTCAGGAGGTATTTAAGATGAGGTATGCAGTACCTGTAACTGGCGGTTTGGTGTCCACCCACTTTGGTCATTGTGAGCACTTTGCCCTAATTGATGTCGACGAAGGAAGGAAGGAGATTTTGAAAAAGGAGCTTGTTCCTTCACCGGGGCATGAGCCCGGCCTCCTTCCCCAGTGGCTGGCTGACGAGGGAGTGTCAGTGGTTATTGCCAGTGGCATGGGGTCCCGGGCCCAGGGTCTTTTCAGACAGAGTCGTATTGACGTCGTGATTGGTGCTCTTGAGAGTGACCCGGAGGGGGCAGTGCTTAACTACTTAAATGGCGTATTGGCCACAGGGAATAATATATGCGACCACTAGGATGAAAGCCGGAGTAGAGAACAATTAAAGCAGGTTGATGCAAGGAGTAATGTGATGACTTCATCGTGGGAGCAATTTGAGGGGCTCATTAAGGCCGAGATGAGGAAGGTGTATTCCGAGGCGGCCATCGACCATTCCATGAACCCGAGAAACTTGGGAAACATGGAAGATGCCGATGGCTTTGCCAGGGTAACTGGCCCCTGTGGTGACACTATGGAGATGTGGCTTAAAATAAATAATGACACCATTGCCAGGGCTAGTTTTATGACTGATGGCTGTGGCACCAGCATCGCCTCAGGCAGCATGGTCACCGAGCTGGCCAGGGGAAAGAGTATGAGTGAAGCCCGGAGGATCAGCCAGCAGGATGTCCTGGATGCTTTAGGCGGACTGCCTGAGGAAAACGAACATTGTGCCCTCCTGGCAGCGGATACGCTGAAGGAAGCGATAAAAGGCTACCTGGAGATAAAGAGAGACCCGTGGAAAAAGGCTTACCGCAGACAGTGGTAAATTCTATTGTCTATGGCCCGGTCCCGTCCCGGCGATTGGGGCACAGCCTGGGAATAAATAACATCTTCCCCAAGATATGTAGTTATTCCTGTGTTTATTGCCAGCTGGGAAACACTGTGGACATGCGGGTTGAGCGCGAGGCTTTCTACAAGCCAGAGGAGATAGCTCGGGGTGTGAAGGAGAAGCTTAAACAGGTCAGGGAAAAGAATGAGCCGATAGACTACCTGACCTTTGTCTCTGACGGTGAGCCTACTCTGGATGCTAATCTTGGTAGAGAGATTGGACTTCTGAAATCCTCGGGCATGAGGGTTGCGGTTATTACTAATGCTTCCCTTATCTGGCATGAGGGTGTCAGACAGGATTTGCAAGAGGCCGATTGGGTGTCACTAAAGGTGGATGCGGTAAGTGAAGAAATATGGCGCAGAATCAATAGGCCACAAAAGTCCTTGAAGCTTGAACCGATTTTAGACGGCATGCTCAGGTTTGCTGATACTTTTAAGGGTGAACTGACCACCGAGAGCATGCTTATTCAGGGTAGAAACGATAACAGTGAGGAAATCGAGGAAGTAGCCAGTTTCCTGGCGGAGTTAAGGCCGGATGTAGCTTACCTGGCTATTCCGACAAGGCCGCCAGCAAAAAGGACGGTAACTGCTGCCAGCGAGCAAGCCATTAATATGGCATATCAAATCTTTAGTAAGCGATTAAGCAGCGTGGAATATTTAGTCGGTTATGAAGGAAACGCCTTTGCTTTTACCGGTAACGCTGAAGCTGACTTACTTAGCATCACCTCTGTACATCCAATGAGGGAAGAGGCTGTCATAGCATTCTTAAAAAAGGCTGGTAGCAAGTGGGTTGTTATAGACAGGCTAATAGAGGATGGCAGTCTCACGGAGGTAGAATATCAGGGCAGGAAGTTCTATATGAGGAAATTGCCTCAACGTAGCAGGCGCTCTCTACATACTACGTAGAGGGCGAAGTAGCACAGACAGGATAAAAGGATGGGAAAGATGGCGGTTCACAGCAAGGAGAAAGTAAGGGAAATTTACGAAGTCCTGCCCAAGCGGAATTGTGGTTTCTGTGGATTTGGGAGTTGCGGTCAATTTGCCAGGGCAGTGGCTGAGGGAAGAGCCTCGCCTTTCGGCTGCAGGCAGAACCCCTGGTCAGGTTACAAAATAAGCGAAGTTCTTGGTATGAAGGTACCAGTCTCTAGTTACGGATTCCAACCTGCTTTCGTTCTCAGACCAAGAGTTAGTCCTTCCCCCAAAAACCTGAAGTCATTGAGGGGAGAGGTTAAGGGATTGTCTCAGAAAGTGGATGACATTCTGGCTGGGATTGAAGAATTAAGGGGGAAAATGGGTGATGAAGCAGGTAGTGGTTATCCTGGTTAATTACGCCGGCACTGAAGAGAGCTATGGTCTTCTGGGACCCCAGGTGGCAGCTACCATTATTCAGGATAATACCGACTATGAGTGTGTGGTAGTTGCGGTTGGTCATGATGCTGATAAGGATACCATCAAGAAAAATGTAATCCAGCTCGCTGGTAGCAATAGACCGGTTATTGGCTTTTCAAACCTCGGGGGCCGTCCCGAGCTGTGGACGCTGGCTGAGGAACTGAAGGCGGAAGGGGCAATAACCATTCTGGGTGGCCCTCAGGCTAATGTTGATTACTTAGGCGAAGTGGGTTGGGAAAGCCACCATCACCGATTTCCCGGCGTCAGTGACAGTTTTACCTTTGCTCTCCACGGGCCTGCGGAGCAGCTAGTCCCCTTTCTTAATTCTCAAGGGAAGGAGACGCCCGATGCAATCCCGGGAGCGCTATTTATCAATGACAATAAGCGCCGGGCAAATGAACGGAATGACTGGGAGGAGGATTTTCTGACCCGGGTTGACTGGGGAAACCTATATCGCCCGGGGCCGTCAGGGCTTGAGCCGGTATCCGTGACCAGTGCTCAGGTGGTGCAGCAGATAGGGTGTCCATATGCTGCCAGGAAAGTGAAGGTCAGCCTTGATTACCCGGCTAACTTGAGGGGCTCACCCTTTCTCCGGAAGGGCAAGGTATCCCTTATCCTCCAGGGCTGTAGTTTCTGTGATGTAGCTCGGGACAAGGGTTTCGGCGGTGTTCTGTCACTGGAGAGTGTCCTGGCGCAGATTAACAGCCTGCCCGAGGATGCCGATGGGGGGAAAATCCCCTTTGAACTGATAAATGAGGCACCTCTGTCCACCCTGCCGGGATTATTGCTGGCGGTTAGAGAGCAGGGGACCAGGCTCTCTCAACTGAATCTGGTCAGCCGGGCTGATTGGCTGGTAATGGGAGAGGAAAAGCTCAGGGATGCCTTGAAGCTGGCTAAGGTTATGGGGGTGTGCATCCTCCTGTCGGCAGCAGGCTTTGAGTCCTTTTCCGACACCATTCTAGGAAATTTGAACAAGGGTTATCCTTTAAGGACTAACCTCGCTGCTATCAAGCTGGTAAGGCAGTTGAAAGAGGAGTTCCCCGAGAACTGGTTCTACTCCACCGCTGATGGGGCAAGTCATGGCTTCATTCATCCTACCCCATGGGACTCAGCGGAGACCGAGCGGGAAATGAATAGCGTTATATTCGCCTACGGGCTGGGGAGGGATATTCTTCCCCCGAAAAGTGTTCCTCTAATTATCCACCATGCCTGTGGGTTGGGTGACTGGGTAAGAGAGTTGGAAATGAGGGAAGGGATTATGCTGGAGAGGGCGGCATCTATCATTGAGTGGTGGTGAGAATGGCATTATCTGGTGAGCCAGGCAAACGAGATAGTTCCGATAAGTGACAGTCCCGCTCCGAAGTAGAATACCGACTCGAGACCTGAGAAATCGGCGATGGCTCCAGATGCAATTGGTCCTAGAGCCATGCCTATGCTCATTGCCATATTAAAGATGGCGATAGTCGATGCCATGCCGAATTTCCTGCCCTCGTCTACGGTTAAGGCTGAGGCGGCGGGTAGGGAAATGGCACCGCCAACACCACCCAAAGCACACAGTCCTAATAGCTGCCAGAAACTATGCGTCAGGGGAATCAGGGTTAGAAAGGCGATATTTAAAAAGCTGCCGAGGACTACCATGGCTCTCCTGTTGAGCCTGTCGGCGATGTTACCGCTAAATACCTGGAGCAAGGCCATCAGCAGGATATTGACTGCCAGCAGTACCCCGATGAGGGCCGGCTTCAAGCCAATGTAGATAGCGGCAAAGATAGGTAGAAAAGTGATGAAGGTGCCTCTACCCATTGCAAATGCCAGCCGGTAGCTGACCAGGCCTTTGATTATACCGCTGGTTCTCATCCCGGCAAAAGGTGAGCGATGACCGGCTGCCGTTTTCCGCTGTCCGCTTTCATGAAGAAAAAGAGCGGCTATCAGGAAGGCCAGCAGATTAAGACCGCCCATGCTGGAGAAGGCGATACTCATACCAAAGTGCTCGGTTAACCCCCCGCCTATTAACGGACCGCAGCCGAGACCGGTGAAAAAGGCGGCATTGAAATAACCCATCCACTTCCCTTCCTCACCCTCTGGCGAAAGGTCGCCAATATAAGCCTGGGCAATGGGGACTATCATGCCAGCAGCGGCACCATGCAGGAGGCGGATTAGGGTTAGCTCAAGAATATTGCCCGCCCATATATAGCCCAGTGAGATGATGGCGTAAAAGAAGAGGCCGCTACAGAGGAATACCTTCCTGCCACCGCGGTCGGAAAGCCAGCCAAAAATGGGCATTGATATTGCGCGGGTAATGGAAAAACTGGCAAAGATTACGCCCAGCCAGACCCCGGTAGCCCCCAGGCTATCAGCATAAAGAGGCAGAAGGGGAGCTATTATGCCAACTCCCAGGACGGAAGAAAAGATGGAAAGGGCAAGGACAGGGAAAATTTTCTTTATCATGCGGGTGCCTCAGGTATTATAACGCCTTGCTCACGTACCTGGCAACGTGAACAGCGGCAGCTCGCCATAAAGCCAGGCTTATCTCTGAGAGGATCCTGATAGGTGAGATGTTAACCATGACTATCTGAACTGTTGACTTTAGTGGTAAAATAGTGGAGGAGGTAAGTCAGAGGAACTGAGAAATAATCTTGGATATAAGCTGTATTGTTCTGGCTGGCGGCAGGGGCTTGCGGTTGGGGCATGACAAGGCTTTAGAGACTGTTGGCAATAGAAGTTTGCTGGAGCGGGTAGTTTCCCGCCTGTGGCGGTTGAGTAGTGCAGTTATCGTAGTTACGGCTCAAGAGAGGTCTTTCCCCCAGCTTACTGGCTACCCGGAACTGAGGGTGGTGGCTGATACTTATCATGGGAAAGGCCCGCTGGCCGGAATTTACGCGGGACTGGCCGCATCAGATTCGCTATGTAACCTTGTCGTCGCCTGTGATATGCCCTTTTTGAATCAGGCCCTGCTGGACTATATGGTGCAGGTGTCGGCTGATGGTGACGTGACAGTCCCCCGGCTGGGGGATGCGATTGAGCCGCTTCATGCTGTCTATTCCAGGAGATGTCTGGGCCCTGTAGAGTATCTGCTCAAGCAGGGCAGGGTGCAAGTCCGCGAACTTCTTAAACTGGTCAAGGTAAGGTATGTGGAAGCCGAGGAGATTAACCGGTTTGACCCCGAGCACCTGAGCTTTTTCAACGTTAATACCATGGCTGACCTGGATAGAGCAAGACAAATGGCGGAAGAGGAGGGCAATGATAAGTGTTGACCAGGCTCTGGACAAAGTCCTTGGCAGGGTAGATGTTCTTGATACTGAAGAGAGTCCTATCCTGGGTTGCCTGGGACAGGTCCTGGCGGAGGACGTGTATTCCCCTATTGATATCCCCCCCCTGGACAATTCAGCTATGGATGGTTTCGCTGTCAGGTCGGAAGATACTCGTGGTGCCAGCCCGCAGTCGCCCCGGTCTCTGCGAGTTATTGGCACCAGCATCCCCGGTTCTATCTGTAGCCATCAGGTGGGGCCGGGAACCGCTGTTCGGATTATGACAGGGGCTCCCGTTCCCCAAGGGGCCGATAGTGTAGTCAGATTCGAGGACATGGATAAGCAGAGGCGGGAAGAGACCTCATCTGAAATAGGCATTTTAACTGAAGTGCAGGTGGGCACTGACATTCGCCGGGCAGGTGAAGATGTTACCCGGGGAACAATAATATTACCCGGAGGAACAGTAGTCAGACCGCCGGTGGTTGGTGTACTGGCTTCGCTGGGGCGGGCTACGGTAACGGTTATCCGCCGCCCGGTGGTGACTATTTTAACTACTGGAGATGAGCTGGTGGATGTTGGTCAGCCTCTGCCGCCAGGCAAGATATATAATAGCAATGCTTATAGTATTGCTGCCCTGGTTTTGCGCTGCGGTGGCATCCCCAGGATGTTGGGAGTAGCCCTGGATAGTAAAGAGTTACTGGCGGGCAGGCTTGGCGGCGGACTGGATGCGGATATACTGATAACCACCGGCGGGGTATCGCTTGGTGATTATGATGTGGTAAAGGATGTGGTAGCGAAACAGGGTGAAATCGTGTTCTGGAGGGTCCGGCTGAAGCCGGGGAAACCACTGGTCTTTGGTATACTAAGGGTGGGTGAGTCCGGGCACATACCCTACTTTGGTCTCCCGGGCAATCCGGTTAGCTCCATGGTTACCTTTGAGCTCTTTGTCCGCCCGGCGATTCTCAAGATGGCAGGGAGGGAGAATTTAGCCAGACCGGTTATCAGGGCAGTGGTTGGAGAGCCTATTGTAAATGAGGATGGACGCCGTATCTTTGCCCGGGCGGTGGTTGAGAAACGTGATGGTCAGTATTTTGCCCGGCTTACCGGTCCTCAGGGGTCAGGAATTCTGACTTCCATGGCTTTGGCCAACGGGCTGGTGATTGTTCCTGAGGATAAGGCACGGGTAGAGGCAGGGGAGGTGGTTCAGGTGATGATGATGGATTGGGGAGAGGAAGTGGCAGGCCTGATTTCAGACTGACTTGCAAGAGGAGGAACGCTTGGTATTTGACGCTTCAGAGTTTGTCTTTGAGGTGCCCCCGGAAATATCCAGGGCACGGCGGGTCTTGATTAAACCCTGTGCTACCTACCCGGTGCCATATCCGGTAACGACCAGCCAGCACATGCTCTCGGTAATCGTGGAAAGCATCAGGCAGGTCAGTGACGCTGATATCATCCTGCTTGATGGCACCCCTGACGGGGGACCGGTCAACCCTGTGTATCAGGCGCTGGGGTATAATTTCCCCCGGGTGCTGACACTGGATGTGAAGGACTGTATCTGGGTGGAGGTAGATAATCCCCTGCCCAAGCCCTTAGCGGTACCAACCTTCTGGGTACCCAATGTTATTTTATCCAGTGATTATCTGATAACAGTGGCACCGGTGAAGATTCTTGGCGGACGGGGCAGTCTTAGCCTGATGAACTTGCTATCGGTATTGCCCAGCGCCAAATATGGCAGGGGAGAGCTCAGGGGCTGGCAGGATTTATATAATCTGGGGATAGACAGAGTAATAGCCGACCTCTATTTTACCTTGCCCTTTGACCTCGGGATTGTAGAAGCGCGCCAGAAGTTTACCAGTGGGGAAGACCCTACCCGGGGCGAGGTTGAGGACTGGGGTAAGATATTTATCGGTGAACCCTATCAGGTTGATTGCGAAGCGGCCGCAGCCCTGGGACTTAAAACCGGGTATCTTGACTTGATTGAGGAAGCCAGGGTGGAATTTGATGGCTGACCAACCGCAGCAACGATGGTCTATTGACCTGGACTGGTTTGAGCGAAATAATCGCTCGTTCTCTGCCCTGGCTCAGGGCTGCTTGTGCCCCAGGTGTCAGAAGCGGCTGAGGACAGCTAAAAAGGAGGCTTCAGTAGCTGACATTATGTCTGCAATTGGGGACTGCTGCTCCAAGAAGAAGGACTTTATTACCCGGGGGTTACCAGTTACGGAGGGCATATTTCGCCTCTTCCTGGCTAACGGTAACCAACCCCTTGATTCGGATGAACTGGTCACACAGCTAGACCAGTGGCGTGCTGAAGGTATTGGAGGTACCTCGCCTGAGATTTTATCCCGCTTGCTTGAGAGTGAGCACTATTATGGCCTGAAGCAGGCCCAGGGCTAATACATTATACTGAAGCCGGGATAACTTCCGGTATATTCTGACCAGTTAGTTTCTACCCTTTCCACCCTGGCTGCTGCCGGCCCGTCCCGAAGGTGGCTGATTAACTCTAAAAGCCCCTCTCTTTCTCCCTCAGCCTGGACTTCTACCGCTTGCTGGTGACGCAGGTTACGTACATAGCCTGTTAGGTTCAGCCTGGTGGCCCACTGGGAAGTGAAGTCACGGAAGAAAACCCCCTGAACGTAGCCGTATACTATTACCCGGACCGCCGCCGTGTCAGCCATTACTTGTTACCAACGCTCTCACCAATCTCACCAGCCTGGGGACTCTGGCTTTTCCCGCCGCGGTAAAACCGCTGGTAAGCCAGTACTCCTGCTTACTCTTCTTCCCTTTGTTCTTTTTTCCCCCTCTTGATTGTTTCCACAGTGAGTGAGGTTGGCAAGATGCTCGTTGTTGAGGTCTTCCCGGGGCTCTTTTTGGCTTTCTTCGGCTCTCTTCGTCTATAATCTCGACGACCCATAATAACACCCCTATCTGTAAAGGCGTTGCTAGTCTAAGTTTAGCAAAGAGGTTTTATACTGTAAAGCGAAGTTTCTCCAGTGCGGAGCGAGCGGCTTCAGTTTCGGCTGACTTCTTACTTTTGCCTGACCCTTTACCCAGCACAGCATCGCCCACCTTTACCTCAACGGTAAATCTCCTGTCGTGGTCGGGACCTGCTGCTGCTATCACCTGGTAGACAGGGGATGACCGCTGTCTGGCCTGGATAAGCTCCTGGAGCTGTGACTTGCAGTCGGGTTTTGCCCCCTGTCTTGCTGCTTTCCTCAGTTCCTTGCGGAAAAGCCTGAGGATGAAGTCCCGGGCTGCAACCAAACCCTGGTCGAGGCAAACAGCGGCTATCGCTGCTTCTAAGGCCCCCGCCAGATTTACCGGCTTGCTGCGTCCCCCACCTGCCTCTTCGCCTTTCCCTAAATACAGGTAGTCGCCTAAGCTTATACCCTTTGCTATCTGGGCCAGGGTATCGCGTTGCACCAGGGCTGCCCGGAGTCTGGTCATCTCCCCCTCGGTGGAGTAGGGGGGGCCTTGATATAGCCTTTCGGCGATGACAAATCCCAGGACGGCGTCGCCCAAAAATTCCAGCCGCTCGTTAGAGGCAGGGGCAAGGTCGGGGTTCTCGTTGACATAAGAGGTATGCACCAGCGCCTCCTCCAGGAGAGACAGGTCGTTGAACTGGACTCCCAAACTTTGTTGTAGAATGCTGAGGTCAGCCAAGGCTCTGGTTTCCTTTCTCGAATAACCATAAACAGAACAGGCGGCGATGTCAAATTAAGGATAGAAGTACGGCTGATGTTTTTAATGGGCTGCTGCTTGTTGCCATAGGCACAGCCCCATGCTATAATTTCGGTAAGCTGGGGAATAGTCTAGTGGTAGGACAGCGGACTCTGAATCCGCCAGGGTAGGTTCGAATCCTACTTCCCCAGCCAGTTT
>Ga0268278_1000132_pt1 | contig 57524 bp, 57 predicted proteins | sample saktaG_3_FD_190135 | JGI IMG/M metagenome (GOLD analysis project Ga0268278, IMG submission 190135) | Saline water microbial communities from Sakinaw Lake, British Columbia, Canada - sak_2010_1_5_55m | ecosystem: Environmental > Aquatic > Non-marine Saline and Alkaline > Saline ...
GAGCCCGAAGGGCGCGGCAATCCGGTGTAGTGTAATTACGCACGAGATTGCTTCGTCACTGCGTTCCTCGCAATGACAGAAAAGAGCCCCCGTCATTGCGAGCGTTTTCCCCCTGTCATTGCGAGCCCGAAGGGCGCGGCAATCCGGTGTAGTGTAATTACGCACGAGATTGCTTCGTCATTGCGAGGAACGCAGTGACGTTTTGTTTTATGTCGTTGCGCCTTACTTCAAGCTACTCTTAAATTTCTCCCTGAGCTTAGCCAGCTTGGGTGCGATCACCAGCCGGCAGTAGACGTGCCCCTCATTCTTCTGATAATAGCCCCGGTGGTAGTCCTCGGCCTCGTAAAACGTGGTCAGGGGTTTCAGCGTGGTGACGACAGGGGCATCGTACACTTTGCCGGCGTTCAATGTAGCGATGAACTTCTGGGCCAACTCCTTCTGCGTGTCGTCCACGTAGAAGATGGTGGAGTGGTATTGTTCTCCGAAGTCGTTGCCCTGCTGGTTGGGCGTGGTGGGGTCGTGGGTGTAGAAGAAGACCTCCAGCAGGTCGCTGTAGCTGATCAATGCGGGGTCGTACTCGATCCTGGCGGCCTCCACGTGACCGGTATTGCCGCCGCAAACCTGCTGGTAGGTGGGATCGGTGGTGCGGCCGCCCGTGTATCCGGGTGTAACCTTTAATACCCCTTTCAGTTCGGCGAAGACCGCCTCGGTGCACCAGAAACATCCGCCGCCGAAGACCGCGACCCCGGTTTTGCTCTTCATATTAATCAGGATATAAGGTCAATTTCAACGCCGGACTACTTCTTTAGAAGATTGATGAATTCATCCCTTGATAATCCGACATCTCGGATTAATTTGCGCAGTAAACCCGGTCCCAGTTCCTTGTGTCTTGGAACGGCCACTCTTCTCCCATTCTGGTTTAGCAGGATCATATGGCTGCCCTCAGTATGATCCCAGGTATACCCGATATGGTTAATTGCCCTGACAAAATCGTCCCCGGAAATTGCCGGGAGTTTGCCCACTATACACCGACCTCTACCTCTTCAGTCTCTGTAACCGGTATCTTCTCGCCATGCTTTCGCATACTGGCAATATATCCCTTTATTGCTTCCTGGACGTTAGCCAAGGCTTCCTCTTTTGTCTTTCCCTGGGAATGACAACCCTGCAGGGCAGGGCAACTGGCAATAATGTAACCGTCTTCGTCCTTTTCCAGAGTGATGGTAAATCTCATTTACTGGCTCCAATTATCATTGGTTGATTAGAATTATAACAACTTTCCATCGCCGCTCATAGTCGTGTCGTACAGCCTCGCCATACCCCGCGCGATCCCCGCGACCTTCCTGCGCAGGCTGTTGGGTTGCAGCACCTCCACCTTCTCGCCCCAGCGCGTCACGAAGGCGATGAACTCATCGGTCACCGGCACATTAAAGCTTACCACGGCCGAGCCGTCCGGCTGAGTCTTGACCGCCTGTGAGGGGTGCCAGCGCGTCTCGAGGGCCAGCCTGGCTATCTCGCTGCTGAACCTGAGCTTTATAGCCACCGGTTTGCCGTGCACCGTTATACCCCAGGCCGGCTCCAGGAATTTATTGGCGTCGAAGTCACCCGGTATGGAGTAGTGCTCTTCCAAAAGCTCGATATCCCTGATGCGGTTGGCCTTGAAGGTGAGCACCCTGCGGGCGTGGTTGCAGTAGGCGATCACGTAGTTGGCTCGTTCGAAGGTGGCCGGCTGTATGAAGTAGGGCTCGATGATCCTGACGTTGGCGCTGGGGCGTCCCAGCGCCTGGTAGCGGATCCTCACCCTGCGCCCGTTTATCCAGGCGTGTGCCAGCGTATCCATGATGCGGCGCAGGCGGTCGTCCTTGTTCAGCTTCTGCATCCAGGCGATGGTGCGCGTTACCTGGTCCCTCAGCGGAGCGGGGACGGCGGAATTGAGCTTGACGAAGGTGGAGTCGATATTGGGGTTATATGTATTGCTGTACGAGAGCAGCAGCCGGGCCGCCAGGAATATGGTCATGGCCTCGGGGAGGGTGAAGGAGATGGGGGGCAGGAAGTAACCCGGTGTGATCCCCCACATGGCCTTGTCCTCCCAGATAGGCACGCCGATCGATTCCAGGGCTGCCAGGTCGCGGCGCGTCGTCCTGGTGCATACGCCGCATTTTTCAGCTATGGTCTTGACGGTCAGCCCGTCGGGGCACTGGTAGAGCAGGTGTTCCACCCTGCTCAGCCGCGCCAGCCTGTCCCGCTTGTTCTCCCTCATGTCTCACCACTCTGCAGCGACGGGGCAAATTATACCATATGCGCCCTTATCCGGGAGTGCGGCGCGCAGATGTAAACAGGTGGGCGTGATCTAAGGTCAAATGCGGCCTTTTTTCCTATAATATTGTTGTATTCTCTGTTTATCTTCGGCTTCCTTGTCACCTTTATAATATATCTCCACCAGCTCGATTTTATCCTGCTTCTCAAAGTATGCGTAAATCACTCTTATACCGGATTGAACGCCCCTGCCCGGTAAAGACCGGCAGGCGAATTTTTTCGCCTTAAATAGCTTGGGATCATCTATCGACAAACCGGTAATCTGAAAGATTCCCCTGTTATCTATCTTTAATTTGTGGTAAAGATATAGCTGCTTTTCGATAAATGTATCCAGGTCTTCCCGGAGGGTTTTAAATCTTTTTCCCAGCTTGCCCAGTTCATCATCGAATTCAGGAAGACGGCAAATTTCCCTAAAAACATCCATTACGAATATTCCCTGACGGAATACAGAGGTGTTCTGTAAAAGACAGATTCATACTCAATTATTTTTCCGCTTTTGGTAGTCAACCAGGGTACGTCGTTATGGGAATATTCACTTATTTGAGAGGCGTTCATTTCACAAAGTCTATTCAGGACACTATCGATTAATTCAATCTCGTGTGCATTTAAGCCTGAGAGGCGGGCCTTTCTCAATGGCAGGTATTTAGTCTGAGGGTAATCAAAGTAGTTATTCTGGACCCTTACTATATCTTTGTCGGAGATCATCTTTTCGATCACTTTCTTAAATTCCAAAGGTGTCGGCCCGTAATGATTTTTTACGTAAGTGGCGCCGATCAATTGTTCTTCGTACTTTTCATAAAAATCAAAGTCGATGAAGTACAGGAGCTTATAGATCACCGTCTCTCCGATGTTTGGCTTGGAGCCGACCTTATTCAGTATATAAATCAAGATTTCCTTAAACTTATCCAAATTCTTTTGGGGGACATTAATCCTCATCCTGGATTCCGTTTTCCTGGCCGGAATTTTATCTTGCAGAATTACCTCCGGCTCATCCTCCAGGCAAATTAGCTGATCAATGGAAATATTGAATATTTCAGATAGCCTGATTAAATCATCGGAGGATAACTTTCTTTCCCCTGCTTCTATCTGCGTAATTGTCGGGCGGGAAACCCCCATCATGTCAGCAAGTTTTTGCTGGCTTATCCCTGCATTTAGTCTCAACGCCTTTATGCGTTGATTAATCTCAGTCATGACATACTCCGTATCTTTATTTCGAACACAATATTATATTATATGGTATGAAAACATGTCAAGCAATTGTTATATATTCTAACAATTCGTGGAATCATCGGTTTACAGGCAGCAACCGCTTGACCCGTGCTCCGGCAGAGTGACAGATAGCTGTCCCGGCCCCGTTATAAAGTATCATCACAAGTTTTGAAAAGAGGTTAACAACGTGAAAATGGACCCCGGCGATATGTACAATGTGATCGAGTGCGTCGGCGACGAAGACGGAGAGGATGACGGGGATGACGCCCGGGATGACACGGCGCTGTCCAAAGCAGTCGAGCAGCGGTTAAAAAAGGCCGGACTGGCGGAGAGGTTCCTGGGCGGCGGCAGGAAGATAGAGCTGCCGGTGGTTGTGGAGCACTATTACGAGGACCTGCTGGCTCTGGCGCTGAAGGACTACCTGAAAAGCGAGAAATGGAAGGTGGTGCGGGTGCTGGGCCTGTCCAGGGACTCCAGGCCGGATTACAACCAGGTCAATACGGGTCCCGGCAGGCATGTCAACGTGCTGACCTTCGGCCGCCTGCTGTTGAGCTGCGGCGACAGCCGGCTGTCGCTGCGCATCAAGTGCAGCCGGCATGGTGAGCGTGCCTGGGTGGCCGTGGAAGGTCCCGCGGCCGGCAAGAAAGAGGTCCACCGCTTCGCCGCCGGTATCGACGCGATCGTGCGCAGGCGCAAGCTCTATAAAGGTCAGAAGATAAAGTACAACGGCGGCCTAAAGTTCCTGCAGCCCGGCGCAAAGACCTGGGACGACCTGTCGCTGCAGCCCGAGATCAAGGAGGAGCTGGTGGCCAACACGGTGGGCTTCCTCAAGCGCAGCAAAGAGCTGGCCAAATACGGCATACCGCGCAAGCGTGGTTTGATACTGGCGGGCAGGCCGGGCACCGGCAAGACGCTCATCTCGAAGGTGCTCATGAGCAACAGTCCCGGAGTCACCTGCCTGGCGGCCGACCCGGCGCTGCTGGTGCACGCCCGCTATATCAGGGAGCTCTACGACATAGCCGGCGATCTCAGGCCCGCCATCGTCTTCCTGGAGGACATCGACCTGATCGGGGAGAGTCGGGGAAGTCCCGGCGCCCGCGGGGACGCGCTGAACGAGCTGCTGGACATACTGGACGGTGTCAAAGAGTGCAGCGAGGTCGTCACCATCGCCACCACCAATTACGCCGAGGCCCTGGACGACGCCCTGTGCCGGCGTCCCTCGCGCTTCGACCGCGTCATCACCATGCGTCCGCCCGGCCGGGAGCTGCGCCGCGAGATCGTGCGCAACCTGTGCCGCAGGATACCGCTGGACCAGGCGGTGCAGGAGCACGTGGTCAGCATGACGGAGGGCTACACGCCGGCGCAGGTGCAGGAGGTGATCTACGGGCTGGTGATACAGAGCAGGAGCCTGTACGACATCAGGAATGGATACAGGTTCACCCGGGAGGAGGTGGACGCCGTCCTGCGCAGGATCAGCCGCAGGGAAGGCGGTCCCATCGGTTTCAAGAAAGAAGATATCTACTATAAATAATCGAGGAGGATCACATGAAAGATCAGAGTAGAGTAGTCAACTGCAGGGGATGCGGCGGCAGCGGCGAGCAGGGGCATTACGGCGCCTTCAGCAAGCCGCATGACTGCGGAGTCTGCGGCGGCAGCGGCAGGGTCAGGATGGATCAGGGGGACAGCTGGTGCAACAGGTGCGGCGGCACGGGTAAGGAGGAGGCCGGCTCGCCGGGATTTGAGAAACAGAGGCGCTGTCACGTCTGCGGAGGGAGCGGCATAGTGCAGATTTGAGCCATGGAACAGTACGAGCTGAACTGGAAAAACTACTACGGCATCCTGGGAGTGAACCCCGGCGCCGAGCCGGAGGTGGTCAGGGCTGCCTACACGGCGCTGGCTCGGAAGTACCACCCTGATGCCGGCGGCTCGGCGCAGCGCATGAAGGAGATCAACGAGGCCTACGAGGTGCTGTCCGACCAGCAGAGAAAAACATGGTACGACCTTTACTGCCGGCAGAAGAGCGGTGGAAGCAGCCAGAGCCGTACCCGCAGGGAGCAGCCGCCGCCCCAACCGCCACCGCCGCCGCGCCCGGCAGATAAGCCCGGCATACTGCCCTGGCCGTCCCTGGCCTGGCAGAGGGTGGCGCTTTTTACCAGCATACCGCTGGGAATAGGTTTGATGACGGCGCCGCTTGACCTGTGGTTCACCGTCTCCGGTATCTTCGTGCTGCTGATCGCCTGTTTCGCCGCGGTAAAAACCCGTGGGCTGAGCAGGATGGGAGAAGGGTGGACGGCGGCAAAGGTCGGCGCCGGCTTCTGCATCACCTCGAGCCTGTGCGTTTTGGGTGCGGTCATGCTGGTGCTGGCCGTGGTCTTCATCGCGGCGGCGGTTATTATTTTCGCCGTAAAGGGATTACTGGCATCGTGAAATTGACGGAGGAATAAAGCAATCCATGAAAAAGAATATAGAAACCGGTGCAAAGGTGATCAATTTCCTGGCGAGCTGCGGCAAAGATGAGATACAGATGGAGGACCTTTTCGCGGCGGTGCTGGAAGGCTTCAAGATGGGTGACGATGTGAATGAGGCCTACAGCATGGTCCGGGGAACGCTGAACGAGCTGGTCATCGAGGATATGGTGAATCTGTCTGAGGATACGGTCTCCCCGGAGTCTTCTGTGCCCGGTGTTATCCGCATACAGCCGAGGATGAGAAAGTCCGCCGAACGTTTTATGTGAAAGAAACCATCCGGTGATGGGGATCATTTTTTACTGTACAATTATTCATTGGAGCAAGGAGGCAGATATAGATGATCGGAGCCATCGCCGGAGACATCATCGGGTCTGTCTATGAAGCCCACCCGATCAAAACAGAGGACTTCCCGCTGTTCAGCCCGGGTTGCAGGTTTACCGACGACACTGTCATGACCGTTGCAACGGCTGATGCCATTTTAACAGGCAAAGGCTATGCGGCGGCGTACAAGGAATGGGGCAGGTTGTATCCCCACGCCGGTTACGGCGGAATGTTCCGGCAGTGGCTGAGATCGGACGACAGTAAACCTTATAACAGCTTCGGCAACGGGTCGGCCATGCGGGTCAGCCCGGTCGGCTTTGCCTTCGATTCCCTGGATAAAGTCCTCGAGGAGGCGAAGAAAAGCGCAGAAGTCACGCACAACCACCCGGAGGGCATCAAGGGCGCACAGGCAGTGGCGGCTGCCATCTACCTTGCCCGGACCGGCAAAGGTAAAAAGGAAATAAAGGATTACATCGAGACTACTTTTGATTATGACCTCAGTGCCACGCTAACTGAAATCCGCCCCGGCTACAGATTTGATCCGACCTGCCGGGGATCGGTGCCGCAGGCGGTTATCGCCTTCCTGGAATCAAGCAGCTACGAGGACGCCGTCCGCAAGGCCATATCATTGGGTGGTGATACCGATACACAGGCCTGTATAACCGGGGGGATAGCGCAGGCGTACTATAAAACTATAGATGACCACATCGTAAAGAAAGTCAGGGCCCTGCTGCATTTGCGGCTTTTGAACGTGGTGGATGCCTTCACCGCGAAATACGGCGGATTATAATCGTACAGTTCTGGTTGATTTCCGCGCGGTCTTCTTAACCGGCAAGTCCATTTGCATGTCATGCTCAAGGTCCTCAAGGCTGTATTGCGCAGGTATCTTTTGCTGTCTGGCATAATCTACCATTTCCCACAGGGGAACTTCGGCTTCTTCGGCGGCCCTGGACATGGTTATCCTGCCGTGCGCATATTCCTTTGAGTAGTAATCGAGCTTCCACTCACGTATGGCCCCGGCGAGCAGTTTCCGCAAGGTTGTTGACCTGTCGCTTTGATCTACTTTCTCTATTTTTTCCAAATCGTTTATCAAGGATTGCGGCAACCTGGTACCGACTATTTGTTCTTTTTTCATCATTTCTCTTTCTCCTCGGCCAATCTGATCATCTCAGCCATAACATCCGGCGACAACCACATCACCTGCCCCAGGTCTCTCAGGCTGGAAAAATATGAGCCCTTATCAATGATCCCCTTCTGTAACGCTCTTAGCAGCAACGCTGCTGTTCCAGCATATTGTATTTCCATTATTCCTGCCAGGTGGCGCGCGTTCTTGTCGTCCAGTATTACAGGCAACGCCCGGCTCTTCGCCAGGGCTATACTCTCGGCTTCACCCCGCCCGACACCCCATTTATCACGATATTCACCAGCCTCATGTTTCTGCCTGCTGCCGGCTGGGACCATCTGAATCCACCTGTTAACAATAGCCTGCTCAATTGTACTTACACCGCCTTTTCCCAATAGTCTACCCTTGATTACCACTTCTTCATATACAGATTTTGTAATCAGGACAACCTGGAAAAGCTCCTTAAGTATTGCCAGGCGGCCGATCTTCACCAGGCATATCAAAACAGATGAATCGGCAACCACGCGGCCGGCTCTTCTCATATAAGTTTATCCCTTATTAATGTTAACATTATCATCAATCGTTTACAAGGTCGACCCAAAATCTAATAGTCTACTGTGGCCTGGACACATATGGGGGATTGAGCAATCAGCGAAGATTGATTACAATTGAGGAATATAGCTGTCTCATTTTGAGATGGATCGAAAAGGACCAGGAGTGAAGCAATGCATCAATCGATAAAGGCTTTCGTTTACAAAGGGGATGATTATTACGTGGCCGAGTGTCATGAGATAGCAGTGGTCACCCAGGGAAAAACACTGGACGAGACCATCGCAAATCTGAAAGCGGCAGTTGCTCTTCACCTTGAAGGGGAAGATCCCGCAGATTTCGGCCTGGTGCCCAATCCGTCGCTTCTGGTGACTCTGGAGTTGGAGCCGTCGGGTGTCGCCTGAACTCAGGCGTTTGTCAGGAAACGAAGTAATCGCAATTTTCGACTCATTTTCATTATATACCTGATAACGAACTCTGCCCACATTTTTATAGCAGTTAGATTGAAGTAACAATTAAAAATGTTATTTGGGGATCCATAATAAATGATCGGATCAATCACCGGTGACATCATCAGGTCGGTCAGGAAAAATCAAGTAATTCTCGGCAGTGGATTCAAAAGTAGGTGTACAGCATTAAAGAGGCCGGTGGGGGAAGGTCAATGAGAAGAGAATATTACTCAGACACAATTGCCAATTTTCTAAGAACCATGCCTAATGAGATTCTAGGGAGACTCGTGAAAAACAACGATTTTGCTTTGGAACAAACCCAAAGAGACGCATGGTTAGAGGAAATAAACATCCTCCAAAAAACATTACAACCTTATAAAGGTTCTGTATATTTTGAATATTCAATTCCACGCATGGGAAAGCGAATTGACGCTGTAGTAATTACAGGATCGACCATTTTCGTCCTTGAGTTCAAAGTGGGAAAGGATGAATTCCCATCGTACGCAATTGACCAAGTTTGGGACTATGCACTTGATTTGAAGAATTTCCACGAAACAAGCCATGAGCATTTTATTGCCCCAGTATTAATCGCTACTAAAGCAAAAATCACATTAGCAACAATTTCCCCAACTCCACATAATGACAAGTTGCTTTTTCCAATAAAATGTAATGGCGAATTGCTTGGTCAAGTCATCGCAGATGTTTTACGTTTTAGCGAAGGTATTGCTATTGACCCAACTCTATGGGAGAGTGGAAGATATCAACCCACTCCTACTATTATTGAAGCGGCAATGGCTTTATACAATGGCCATGCAGTAAACGAAATCTCCCGAAGCGACGCAAGCGCAATTAATCTAAGTGAAACATCCGACAAAATCTCTGAAATCATTCGTTTTTCAAGAGAGAAGTCACATAAATCCATTTGTTTTGTAACAGGCGTGCCTGGTTCAGGCAAAACATTAGTTGGTCTCAATATCGCTACGAAGCACATTGATAAAGACAATGATCTCTATAGCGTTTTTCTTTCAGGCAATGGCCCGCTAGTTGCTGTTCTTCGTGAAGCCTTAGCACGAGATAAGGTTCAGCATGAAAAGGAACGTGGATGTAAATTCAGGAAAAGCGAAGCGATGAGTGATGTCAAGATGTTCATTCAGAATGTCCACAACTTTCGTGATGAATGTCTTATAGACTTTCAAAAGCCACCTGTTGAACACGTTGCGTTATTTGATGAAGCACAACGAGCATGGGATTTGCAGCAAACAGTAAATTTCATGCAACGAAAAAAGAAGACGCCAAACTTCAACAAATCTGAGCCAGAATTCTTGATCTCCTGCCTTGATCGTCATCCAGATTGGGCTGTCGTTGTCTGTCTAGTAGGTGGAGGACAGGAGATTAATACAGGGGAGGCAGGAATCAGTGAGTGGATTGAATCCTTGATCCGTTCGTTTCCCGATTGGCATATCTATATTCCCCCTCGACTTACTGATAGTGAATATGGTACAAAAAAAGTATTAGATACAATCAAGACCCGCTCGAATACCATTTATAAAGATGAATTACATCTTTCAGTTTCAATGCGGTCATTCCGTGCTGAACATGTTTCTTTGTTAGTTAAACAATTGCTTGATTTGAAACCGAATGAAGCGCAGAAGACATTGGCAAACGTAGAATGTACATATCCAATTGTTGTTACTCGCGATCTAAACAAGGCAAAACAATGGCTAAAAGAACAGGCGCGTGGTTCTGAACGTTACGGTATTGTTGTTTCTTCTCAGGCAGAACGATTAAAACCACATGCAATAGATGTGAAATCCCCAGTCGACCCAATTCATTGGTTTCTTGACGGAAAGGAAGATGTTCGTTCTTCTTATTTCCTTGAAGATGTTGTTACGGAATTTCAAGTGCAAGGTCTTGAACTAGATTGGGCATGTGTTGTATGGGATGCTGATTTTCGCTATACCAAAGATGGTTGGGAATATTTTTCTTTTATTGGCGATCGTTGGAATCACATAAGGAAAAAAGAACGACAGGTATATCTTAAGAATGCTTATCGCGTTCTATTAACTCGTGCTAGACAAGGAGTGGTTATCGTTGTTCCACCAGGTGATCCAGATGATGTGACTCGTAAAAATGAGTTTTATAATCCAACCTACGAATATTTGCAAGAAATTGGCTTCAAGGTTATATGAACTTATTCTGCTATTGAAGAAGTTTCTTATCTTCGATGTGCATTTGTTATGCGAGCGCTGGTAGTTGGGGATTTCACATACGGCCGCAAGACCTTCCGCGGCCTGCGCGCCTTCTGCCTCAAACGCGGCGAGGAGAGGACTTTCAGGATTGACCGGATATTAGAGGCGGCGGTGGAGGCGTAAAGGGGTCCGGCAGAGCCGGTTTATTTTAAGCGGGCGCAGACGGGCAGTAATCAAGGTTTCGTCTTCGAATCCAGAGATTGCTTCGCTGACGCTCGCAATGACAACCCGGGGCGGGCGCAGCTAAAGCAACGCCCCTTGTACGTCCCGACGGGAACGCACCTGCGTTGATGAAGGCACGAGAGATGGCCGAGGATGCTATATATTGTTATCTTGAGAACGAATCTCATCGCCAATAGCTGCTTCATGGTCAAAGAATTTATTGTCAGAATCGTAAAACATTTCCCTGGCCTTATCGTACGTGATGTCTATGAATTTAGTCTTCATCCTACTTTGGCAGTAGTAAAAGACAGGATTATGAACCAACAAATGAAAATATTGATTTAAAATTCGTCAACATGTATGTCTGCCGTCTTATGATATGAGTTTATCCTATAACTCCATTTTCTCATATACTTTAGAAAAGCGTCACAACTTTTAGAAGACGTGCAATCAGCCTGCCTTGTTCTTGCCCTGCCTCTGCTTGGAAGTGATTCTTTTCACCTCTCTCTCAAAGTCGCCGATATATTCACGATCCTGTGCCACCCGGAACTTCTCATATTCTTCCCCGGCTAACCTGGCCGCTATTTCATGTGATACCCTTCCGGCATCCTCCAGTATTTCATATTCATTGAATTTCAGGAAGGCATCCAGTTTCTGAACCCAGTCATGCATCTTCATTGGTACCTGGCGAGTAGCCTGCAACTCCGCATAATCAAGGTACATCGATACTATCCGATCTAAGGCTTTGATCTCTTTTTCGATGAGGTAGTTCTTGGCTACGGTCACATCTGACCTGAGGATTTTTCCATGCGGCGCATTCTTCCAGGTCTGTAATCCCATGTGTGGTTTCGTTGAATTTGCTCTGCCAACTATGATCTCAGCCGCAGTTTTACCGGTGACCGCCCAGTGAAGTTTATTTTGCACGGTTTTGAAAAACGCTTGCGTTATTTCCGCATCCCGGTTGTAGTCGATGCTGCATTGCTCATAGATATCGGTGATCTTGAGATAAAAGCGCCGCTCGCTGGCACGTATCTCGCGTACTCGCTCAAGCAGTTCATCGAAATAGTCCCTGCCAAAGCGTTTATTTAGTTTTAATCGCTCATCATCCAGCACAAAGCCCTTGGTAATAAACTCTCGCAAGGTGGCTGTGGCCCAGATGCGGAACTGCGTGGCCTGGTAGCTGTTGACGCGGTAACCCACGGCAATAATGGCATCGAGACTATAGAAGTTAGTCAGATAATTCTTACCATCAGCAGCAGCTATCCGGATTTTCCGGATAACTGAATCCGGCTGCAATTCGCCACTGCTAAATATACGTTTCAAGTGCTCATTGACGGTACGGACGTCAACATCAAATAATCCTGCAATCTGTTTTTGTGTCAACCAGAAAGTTTCTTCCTGATAGGTGACTTCAACTCTAATTGATCCCTCTGGAGTTGAATAAATAATTATTTCGTTATTCTGTGGAACAAGCTCTTTGCTCATTACTCTCCTCATACCGTTTTAAAAACAGTGACATCTGCCCTAACAAACAAGCTATCTTCGGTAGTGTAATCCACCAGCGATGTTTTTTCAACGCAGCTATTCCAATGTGTAATATGCTGAAATAAAAGTGCAGCGTATCGAGATAAACGAGCAGTTCCGGCGCGCCCTGGACGTCATGGAGAGGACGGGCAGGTGCGTTTTCATAACGGGACGCGCCGGCACCGGCAAATCCACCCTGCTCGAGTATTTCCGCGCTCCTTTGACATGGTATGATAGTTGGTAGTATAATAGGTAGTATAAATGTGGTACCCGGAATGGAGGATATTCAAATGATTAAAATGGGAGGGACTAAGAAGGTATCTGTTACTCTGCCCGATGACCTGGTTGAACAGGTCCGTGTTCATGTTAAGGTTGGAGAGTTCAGTTCTTTTTGTGCGGCGGCTTTGAGGAATCATCTTGCGCATTACAGACAGCGTGACGGTTTGCCTCGCAGCTTTGGAATCTGGACAGATGAGAATCACCCTGATTTGTCTTCATCAAAAGATGCTTCCGGCTATGTCAGGAAACTGAGGAAAACCGGCGCTGAAAGATTATTTAAGTTGCTGGAGAAATAATGCGCTGGGAGGAAGGCCTCATAGTTTCTTGCCTGGTGGATACCGATGTTTGCATCGATTTTTTGCGCGAGAGGGAATATGCCGGGACATTGCTCCGCAAATGGCTGGTAAAGGGTTTACTGTCAATTAGCGCCGTTACCCACCTTGAAATCTATGCCGGCATCCGTAAAGGGGAGGAGAGTGCAACAGGCGCATTCCTTGACCTTATGGTTACAATACCCGTGGACGAAATGATTGCCCGTTCGGCCGGCGATATCATACGGCATTTAAAATCCAGGGGCATGGCTATGTCTCCGTCTGATTCTATCATTGCCTCCTCAGCTCTATTTATGAACGTACCGCTCATCACCAATAATATTTCGGATTATCCTGTCTCCGCAATACCCGGCCTGGTTGCGGTGAGCGGGCGTACCTGAAGGTTCGCCCGGTTCTCCCCTGCGGTATAATCGTGCAAACTTGCATAATCACAGTTAAAATGTGATAATACAATGTAATATTACATTACAAGTGTTAATTTGCATGAATAACGTATCTAAGCCTTATATACACAGGTTGCTGAGATGCCCGGAGGTTTCATTCTTCCTGTTCGGCCCGCGCGGCGCCGGCAAGAGCACGTGGTTGCGGCGCGTGCTGACCGGCGCGCTTTTCCTGGACCTGCTGGACGCGTCCCTGTACCTCGAACTGTCTCGCGACCCCCACCGGCTCGAGGCCATGGCCGGCGGCTTGCCGGACGGCGCCTGGATAGTGCTGGATGAGATACAGAAGATACCTTCCCTGCTCGACGAGGTCCATCGGTTGATGGAATCGCGACGCTGGCGTTTCGCCCTCTGCGGATCGTCGGCGCGCAAGCTGCGCAGGGGAGGCGCCAACCTGCTGGCAGGCCGCGCCATAACTTTGAATATGGAGGGGTTCTCAGCCGCAGAGATGGGGAAGGCCTTTGACCTGCCATCAGCTATCGAGTGGGGCTCGCTGCCCGTGGTCCGGCGCGATCCGCGGCAGAACCCCGACGTCCTGGAAGCTTACCTCGACACGCATATACGCGAGGAGATAAGGCAGGAAGGGCTGCTGCGCAATGTGCCGCCCTTCATGCGGTTCATCGCCGTGGCCGGACAAATGAACGGCCAGGTGGTCAATATGCAGAACATCGCCCGCGACGCCGGCGCAGCCCGCAGCACCGTGGAATCTTATTTCTCCATCCTTGTGGACACACTGCAGGGACATTTCCTGCCCGCCTGGCGCGCCGGACTTAAAGTACGTGAGGCTGCCCATCCAAAATTCTACTGGTTTGATCCGGGCGTTGCCCGGGCGGCCGCCGGCCGGGTGCGCGATCCGCTTGAGGGCAGTTCACAGGGCTTTGCGTTAGAAACGCTGGTCTACCATGAACTGCGCGTTTATAACGAGGTCAGCCGTAGACACCGGCCCGTGCATTATCACCGGACCCCGGCAGGCGTGGAAGTCGATTTCGTGGTGGAGATATCCGGGCGCAACACCGTTTCCGTGCCGCACATCGTGGCGATCGAAGTCAAAAGGGCCGGTAGCTGGAACCGCGCCTGGGAAAAGCCACTGCTGTCATTGAAAGCGGCGGATAAAGTCAAGGCGGACAGGCTGATCGGGGTATACTCCGGCCAGAGGTCATACCGTTTCGGACCGGTAGAGGTCATGCCGTTTGAAAGGTTCTGCGAACTTTTATATAAAGGCGAGTTATTCTGAGCAGGGGCGGGTTTTCAAACCCACCCGAAAAAGCGGGCGTACCTTCAGGTGCGCCCCTGCAGCGGCCTTATGTTTTATCCTGCCTGTCGAGGATCATCTCGCCGGCGATGCGCGCCGCTAACTGCGCCGGCACGCGGCATTTCTTGGATGCGCCGGCGTTGGCGAATTCCATGATTTCATCTTGGTCGACCAGGTCGAAGGTCCTGCCGAAGATGCGCTGCTGGACGCCCAGGCAGCTGCAGCTGCCGAACTGCTCCTCGAAGCGCTTGCACAGCTTGCGGGCGGCGCCGGTGGTGCGCATGACCGCCTTTATATCGTCGGGCTTCTCCCGCCCAAACGCCATCCCCAGCGCCATGATGGCGCCGATGATCGCGCCGCAGGTCTCGCCGCGCAGCGCAATACCCGGCATCGCCGTGGCGGCCCTGAACGCCAGGACGTCCTCCATCCGGAACTCCTCCTGCAATGCCAGCAGCGTCCCCTGGGCACAGCTTGCGTACAGCTCCTCGTAATCACCCGCCTTTTGCTCAAGACGGCTCAGCCTGGCTTCCCTCGATTCTTCCTGTGGCACTTTCTAACCCTCCATTTACTCTTGTTGCGGCTACCGCTGCAGAAACCTGATGATCCTGTCGCCGGCCTCCTCCGCCGTGTCCGAGATGAACCCGTGCCCGGCTTTTTCGAATATCACCAGCTCGGCGCCGGGTATCCTGGAAGCCAGTATCTTTGAGTTCCCGGGCGATATCAGGCGGTCACGCGCGCCGGTTAAAACCAGCGTAGGCGCCACGATCTGCGGCAGGCGGTCATAGGCATCGTGAGTCAGTATGAAGTTCGCCTGGCTCATATAGCCGTGCGTCGGCGTGGGATACTGCGTCGTGGTCTTCACGTAACGCTCGACGGCCTCCGGGTGCCCGGCGATGAAATCCTCGTTCCACAGCCACGGCACGGTAGACAAAGCCCTCTCCTCGTCCGATAGCTTGGCCCGCTCGGGGTCGAAAAGAAAGGCCGCCGCCTCGGGACTGGATCCTATCGCATGGGGCCCGCCGCAGGAGGTGCAGCCCAGGACCAGCTTTTTCACACGTCCGGGATGCCTGAGCGCAAGCTCCTGGGCGATCATGCCGCCCATCGATACGCCGAAGACATGGGCGGCGCCGACGCCGGTGGCGTCCAGCAGCCCGGTGATGTCCCCCGTCATCATCTCGGCCGTATACGGTATATCCGGCTTGCCGCTCCGCCCCGTGCCCCGGCTGTCGAAGATAATGGTCTTGAAACGCGCGGCCAGGCGGGGCAGTATCACGAACCAGTGGCCCGAGTTGGAGCCGTAGCCCATGATCAGCAGCAGCGGCTCTCCCTCGCCGTGCACCTCGTAATACAGACTGATATCACCGGCTTTCACTGTGGGCAATTCACACCTCCCGGCACTAAATAACCTATTATATCAGGCGGAACTGCAGGGAGGGAACGACGGCGAAGTAAAAGATCACAGGTGCGGCAAGTGCGTCGAGGCCTGCCCGGTTGGCAGATCATAGGGCGTTTGGCAATTCAAGAAGACGGCCATCGCCGCGCGTCCGTTGTATATATGCAATTGACAGGTAGTACTTGATTCAAACCATCTGATATAATTTCGGTAATAACATAATGTCGTAGCGGATTTGAGCATAGCTGCTTTATCTTTAAGCTCTGTTACGGGAGTCGGAAAATGGAAACAAAGAAATTCGTTTACTACCAGGAAAATGATATGTGGGTCGGCTGGTTGGAGGAATACCCTGATTATCGTACCCAGGGAGTAACGTTAGACGAGTTAAAAGAAAATCTCAAGGATATTTATCTGGACATTGCCGGCGGAGAGATTCCTCATGTGCGCAAGTATGGGGAGATCGTAGTTCGTTGAAACGCGACGAGCTAATCAGAAAAATTGAGCAGATGGGATGCATCCTGATTCGTCATGGTGGGAAACATGACTGGTATCAAAATCCAAACACCAGGATTTCACAACCTGTTCCACGGCACCGGGAAATAACTGACAGCCTGGCAAAGCATATTATTAAGATGCTCACCAGCTGAGTTAATGATTCACCGCGGCAGTTGGGTAGGCTGGATGCTGTTTTATCTTCTATCCATGGGTAATTACATAATGGAAGTCGGCAGATGAAATCGAAGAAAGGCAGGGCCCTGGTCATATCACTGAGCATCGTGCTTGTATTAGCCATAGCCGTTGTGACAGCCGTGCAGGTGAAGACGCATTTCCTTTCTGCCGGGGAACTGCCGCAGGTTCTCACATTGCAGCCTTAATGGGCGCCGTCTATTAGACCTGCAGGTCGGGGGTTATGCAAAGATAAGGGGGTTTGCGATGCATTCTAAAAAGTTCACAATTCTACTGGTTATCGCCCTTTTAGCGGCAATGACTGTAACGCCGCTCTTCGGGTGCGGGCAACCCGGCCAGGAGAATATAGTTACCCTGGACAGCGGTAAAATACGGGGAACGTCAATAGATGGCGTGTGGACATATCTCGGCGTCCCTTTTGCCGCTCCCCCGGTCGGTGAACTTCGCTGGCGCGAGCCGCAGCCTGTAAAACCCTGGGAGGGCGTCCGTGACTGTAATAAGTACGGATTGGCCTGCCCGCAGCCTAAATCGCTTTTTTATGATGTCGGACAGACGGGCGAAGACTGCCTGTATTTGAACGTGTGGACCCCGGTTGGAAGCCCGGACGCAAACCTGCCGGTCATGGTCTGGATCCATGGAGGCAGCTTCAATACCGGTGCGGGATCACTCGATATGTATAACGGCAAGAACCTTGCCGGACAGAATATCGTGGTGGTGACCGTTAATTACCGCCTGGGACCGCTGGGTTTTCTGTCACATCCCTTGCTCAGCAAGGAGTCGGCGCACGGAGTTTCGGGTAATTACGGGCTGCTTGACCAGATCGCCGCACTCAAGTGGGTGCAAAACAACATAAAGGCCTTTGGCGGCAATCCGGACCTCGTAACGATTTTCGGGGAGTCAGCCGGGGCGATGTGTGTTTGCGATTTGATGATCAGCCCGCTGGCAGACGGCCTTTTTCAGCGTGCTGTTTCGGAAAGCGGCGCCTTCGGCGATGCATTCCCTGTAAATAGAGAAGATACGGTTGCAAAGGCTGAGACGACGGGACGGGAGATCGAGGTTAAACTCGGCTGCAATACCGCTTCAGACGTACTTGCAGCCATGCGTGAGAAAACAGCAGACGAGGTGGTTAAGGCTGCTTTCTCAGACTACAACCCGAATGGGGGCACTAAAATGAGGCCGGTTATCGATGGATGGGTGATCCCTGAAAACCCCTGGTCGATGTTCTCTGCCGGCCAGCAAAAAAAGGTGCCGCTGCTGATCGGTACCAATGCCAATGAAGGTACCATATTCGTCTACCCCGATCCTAAAGTGCTCTTAATGTCGGAGCAAGACTACCGGGATTCCGTTAAAGCTCAATATCAGGCCCATGCTGCTGGAGTGCTCGCACTGTTTCCTGCCGCTACCAGATGGGATGTGCCGGCAACAGTCAGCAAACTGCGCACCGTCATGAGTTTTAGCGCGGGGGCGCTGCACGCCGCAGACACCGCATCCGCGAATACCCCTCAGGTTTACATGTATCAGTTTACACGGGTCCCCAATACAGCTTTAAGGGTATTCGGCGCTTTTCACGGCCTCGAGATATTTTATGTCTTCGGTAACCTGCGCGCCGGGCGTGTTTCCATCCCGGATAACGAGACTGATCTTTCTCTGTCTCAGGACATGATGATGTACTGGACCAACTTCGCAAGGACGGGCGATCCGAACAGCCCGGGCCTGCAACAATGGCCGGCATACACCGGAGCAACGGGCCAGTATCTGGAATTCGGTGATGAGGTCACGGCGAGATCAGGCCTGTACAATGAATACCGTGATCTGATTGATAGTGTAACCCGGAAGTAGCACCCGGTTATTTTGCAAAACCCGCTGACATAAGCCGGTCTACATCGGGGCCTGCTTGATTATCCCGGTCGTAAACATGATGTATGCCCCGGCGAAGCAGACCGCGGCCAGGGCCAGAACGATGATCGCTATGATAAGTGATGTCCTGTCCCTGTTTTTAACCGCCGGCTGTAAAAACCAGATACTCAGCGGTATCAGGAGGATGCCGATAACGATGCAGATCACGCCGAGGACGTCGCTGACTGTTTTTATAAGGTCCATTCGATTATAGAAGTGTAATCTAATTGCTGCCTGTCCGCAAAGGGTGCGGAGAGGCAGCAATTAACCGGACAAAAGCGGTTTTACGTTTTTCAGTCTTCGTTATTTTTGTTCTTTAGTATCGATACTGAATACATCAACCGCAGTCCCACCCATGATCATATCCATCTCTTCTTCCGTAAACTGGACGGTGGTATTGCGTTCGGTAAATACCTTGACCCAGGCATCGGTGGGCAATATGGCGCACGGCAGGGGCGAATCGGTTGCCCACATCAGCTTGGATGCGCCGCATTCGTCGATCAGGAGGCGCAGCCACTCGTAGAACTTCTGCGCCCCCCAGGATACGTACGAAACCTGGTGGTATGAAAGATCGAAATATACATTGGGTATCAGTTTCCCGTACATGACCGCCTCGTTCCATAGGTCCATGCCTACGTGCGCCATGATCATCTTGGTATCCGGGAAGCGGGTCGCCGCCTCCGCGATGAAGAGCGGCCTCTGTGTATCGAGATGCACCGGGGCGGCCGGCTGGGCGCCGGTGTGGAATACTATGGGCACGTTCCATTCGGCGCACCTTTCATAGAACGGGTTGAGCACCTGGTCGGTGGCATAAAAACCGGCCGCGGGGTGCAGTTTAAGCCCTTTCATGCCGAGCTGTTCCATGCACTTCTCGCAGTGTTTCAGCGCGCTCGGGCGTCGCGGGTCGATGGCTGCCAGCGCTGCGAAACGCCCGGCGCTTTTTTTCGCCAGCGAGGCGAAGTACTCGTTTATCTCGAATGGATGCATTTTTGAATCTCCCAGTTCGGCGCCGAAATCGGAGCCGAAGATAAAAGTCCGGGCGACACCTGCCTTGTCCATCTCCTCCAGCATCTTCTTGCCCTCCGGGTCGTACATGGGGCCCACGACATTATTCAGCGCATCTTCCAGCGTCATATCCAGTTTGAACTTAGTTTTTAAAGCCTGCTTCATGGTTCGTGCTATGCCGATTAAATATGCTTCTGGTATCATATCCTTGAACATTAAATGAGCGTGTGAATCATAGATCTTACCTGTCATCGCAACCTCCTTCTTATTTTCAGCCCATTATGAAATTCATTAATTTGTGTGGTTTCAAGAGTTAACCGGTTTGAATTTTGGCAATGTGACCTCCGTTGTGACCGGGTCGAAAACGACTTCCACTGGCATATCGCAGGCCAGCTTCTCGTAGTCGCAATCAATCACGTTGCTCAATATGCTGAAGCCCTCGTCAAGGTTGATCACGGCCAGAGCAAAAGGAACCGAGGACATGAATTCTGGCGGCGCCGCATCATAGGTGACTGTGAATGTGTATATCGTTCCCTTGCCTTTGGATTCCTTCCATTCAAGGTTATGACTCATGCAATTGGTGCACAACATCTTGGGGAAAAAGATGGTCTGCCCGCAGTCTTTACATCTTTGGAACAGCAGTCTGTTCTCCCTGCATCCGTCCCAGAATACTTTGCTCAGGCCGGTGATCAGGGGCAGCGGTTTTTTATAGTCGCTCATCTTTTTATACCTCCTTTCCTAATACGCCTACGTGAAAGTCCATACCCACACCGCCCGACGCAGTCTCTACCACGATATCTGCTTTTTTAACCTGCCTTTGCCCCGCTTTACCCATGACCTGGCGGGCCGCTTCCACCAGGAGGGCCACGCCGCCGCCTGCTCCCGTATGACCCTGTGCCATCATGGCGCCGTTGGTCGATACCGGCAGCTTTCCACCAGGCGAAGTGTGTCCTTCTTCAATGAATTTGCCTGCCTTACCTCTTTCGCAAAGACCGAGAATCTCCAGTGATATAAGAATTAATGTCGGGAAAGCATCGTATATCTCGGCAACATCAATATCCGACGGTTTGATTCGGGCCATCTTGTATGCATCCGTGGCAGCAGGCCCCCAAGCTTTAATAAAGTCCTGGGGCTGACCTGTTACCGTGAAATTCGTGCATCTTGAGCCCAGCCCAAGAACGTAGACAGGCGTCTTTGTCAGCTCCCGCGCCCTTTTTGCATCTGTCACAATAAAGGCTGCCGCACCGTCCGCCAGTACGTTCATCATGCGTTTGCGCACCGGGGACGATAGCATGGGTGAATCCATGACTTCATCGGCTGTTCTGGGTTTCTTCATCATGGCATTTGGATTCAGCGCCGCCCATTTGCGCAGGGATTCAACTACCGACGCGATCTGCCTCTCGGTGGTCCCGGTGTCGTGCATATAGCGCTGCTGCAGCAGGCCCGCCAGGGCAAGCTGGCTGAATCCATAGGGAGCTTCATACTCCTGGCTGATGGAGGCCTTCGCAAAGGCAGTGATAGCTGCTCCGATGTCAAGGCCTGACGCCATACGGTCGCTGTGAACTACCAGTACAGCCTTCGAAAGGCCGGTTAGCACCAGCGAAACCGCCACCTTCAATGCATTGGCGGAGCTTGATCCGCCGGACATAATCTCGAAATTGCTTTTTGCCGATGAACCCAGTCCGAGTTCCTCGATCAATATTGAACAGATCATATTGGCGTTATCCAGCGGGTTGGACACCACTCCTATAGGTATTACAGTATCGATCTCTTTTTTCGCAATACCTGCGTCCTTAATTGCCATTTCTGATACCTCAATTGTCTGCTCGATGAAGGAACGATCGGGATATTTGCCTGTCGGCACTTCCCCGATTCCGACTATTGCTGCCTTTCCTCGTATACTCGCCACTATTCTCTCCTTCTATTTATAGTTTCACTTGCTGTTTAATAAGCGCTTTATTAGATGCCCGTAATCATCCGTGCAATAAGAGTCCGCTGTATCTGTGAAGTACCCCCTCCGATCGTTGCTATTTTGGCGGGCCACAAATTAGCGCCAACCGGATAGTCGCGCATACAACCGTATCCACCGAATATTTGAACGGCCTTGCGTGTATTATCGTCGGCAGCCTCTGTAATAAACGTCTTGGCAATGGCTGCGTCGAGGCCGATGAATTCATCTCTGTCCTTTTTCCAGGCCAGATGATAAACAAGATAACGGGATGCCTCAATATTCATTTTCATCTCAGCCAGCATCCCCTGCACAAACTGATGTTTGGCTATAGGTTTGCCGAATTGCTTCCTCTCTTTGGCATATTCGATGCACAGATTCAATTCCGCCTCCATGCAACCGACAGCGGGGGCAAAAGCTATGCGTTCCCATCCCAGAGACATCAGCATGGCCTGGAAGCCCTCGCCTTCTTTCCCCAGCAGGTTGGATGATGGGATTTTGCAATTGTCGAAAAACATTTCACCTGTCGGCGATGAATGCGCTCCATACTTATCCAATGGTTTGCCCAGAGTTAAGCCGGGAGTGCCCTTTTCAACAATAAACATGGTTATACCCCCGGCCCTCTTGGAAAGATCAATACTGGCAAAGACCACAAATACATCTGCAATCGGCGCATTGGAAATAAACGTTTTACTGCCGTTTAAAATATAGCAATCACCTTCTTTTTTGGCCGTCGTCTTCAGCGCAGTGGCCTCCGAACCTGCCTCCGGTTCTGTCAGCGCCATCGCCCCGATCATTTCACCCCTTGCCATGCCGGGTAAGTATTTCTTTTTCTGCTCTTCCGTACCCAGTTCTACTATCGGCATTGCGCATAGCAACAGATGTGAACCCCAGACAATGCACATTGATGCATCCATACAACCGCGACCGAAGGCTTGCAGCCCGATTACCGTCATCATGGCGTTTGCCCCCCCGCCACCATATTCAACCGGTATGCATAATCCGGCCAGCCCATACTCGGATAGCCGTTTCCAGTGCTCATGCGAAAACTCACCTTTTCTTTCTCGCTCGTTGACGGTGGGAGCAAACTCAGTTCTGGCAAACTTTTCTACCGAATCAGAAAACATTGACTGGTCTTCACTAAAACTGAAATCCATCGAATACCCCTCTTTATTTATTTCTTTGACGGCAACCTGGCGGTCGCCTCACCTTCAATATTTTGCTCGCCTTTCTGGTTTACTACTGTTATCTCGCAATCTACCAGGTTCTCCCCACCCTCACTGTATTTGCGTACCACTTTACCCTGGAAACTGAGGGTGTCATGTGGCCATACCATGCCCTTGAACCTGATTTTGTATTTCTTAATGCACCCGTCTCCGGCCCAATCGGTTACTACCCTGGAAAGCATCCCCCCATGCATCAGGCCCATGGCAAATACCGAGGGGAGACCGGCCATTTTAGCAAGCTCTTCATCATGATGGATCGGATTGAAATCTCCTCCGGCCCCGGCATATTTCACTATGTGCGTTCTCGTAATAGTATGCTGAAAACCAGGAAGTTGCTCCTCCTCTTTGACATCTTCAAAATATTTAATTTTGTTCATATTCCTTCCTCACGAACCGGCCATCTTTTATCGTTGCTGCAAAGTATTATCCCTTCTCAATGAATGTATTCCTCACAATTGCGACCAGCCTGTCTGTTACATCAAATAACTTTATCTCCAGTTCAACAAAAGTCATTGTGCCCCCACGCTTGCCGGCCTTCTCGTATATATTTCCGATGTTGATTTCTCCACGTAACGTTTCTCCTGCGCATATCGGCCGTTCATAGATATACTCGATTTCGCCGTGAACGCTCTTAATGGGATCCATGCCCAATTGTTGCATTACTTCAAGCACAATGTTATCCGACTCAACATGGAATAACGCCGTCATAGGAAAAGTGGGGGGTATGATAACATCACTGAACCCCTGCGACTGCGCATATTGGCTATTTCTGTACACAGGGTTAGGATCGTATATTGCATTCGCAAATTCCCTGATTTTCCCTTTTTCAAAAGGAAACTTGAATGATTTGAACTTTGTATTTGCCATATTTATATTTATCATAAATATAGACCTCCACGTGTAAGTTCTCTGGTCTCAGGAATACATTTCCTCGATTTCTCTGGCGTACTTTTCAGGGATAATGAACCTTTTAACCTTCAAAAGCGTGGTTAACTCGCCTCCCTCTGTCGAAAATGGCTTGTTGAGTATCTTGAATTTCTTAATCTGCTCCACCCTGGAAAGCTTGGTGTTAACCAGTTCCACATGCCTTTCAATTTCGGCCTTCAACTCGGCGCTTTCGACTATTTCTTCCCGGCTATGTTTTGTAAGGCCTTTTTCCTGCGAGAATTTTTTCAGCGCCTCCTCGCCAATGGTAAAGAGCGCTGTGAGGTATTTGCGCCCATCACCTATCACAATTGCATGCTCAAGCAATGGCGAATCAAGCAATAATGCCTCGATCTTGGAAGGAGTGATATTCTTTGCTGTTGACGTGATGATAATGTCTTTTTTTCGTCCGGTGATCCACAGGAAACCATCCTCATCAAAATGGCCAAGATCACCAGAGTATAGCCAGCCGTCCTTGAAAGTATCCTTTGTTAGTTCCGGATCTTTGTAGTAACCGGGTGAGACATTGTCGCCTTTGACCAGTATCTCGCCGTCAGCGGCAATATCGATTTGTGTCAGCGGATAGGGCTTGCCCGCCGAGCCGAAACGCACGTCCCCTTTCAAGGCAAAGCTGGTAGTTCCGTGTCCCTCGGTCTGGCCGTACACATCCTGCATCCAGAGTCCGATTGAGGTAAAAAAATTTAGTGTCTCTATATGGGTCGGCGCCCCGCCTGTGACAACTATTTCCGCCCGGTCCAGACCCAGGGCGCGAAGTAGTTTCTTGATGACCAGGGACCTTGCCAGAGCGTACTGCACGCTCAAAAGGGGAGATATGCTCTGATTCTTGTATTTACGCTGATTGTATTCATCACCCGTTTTAAGGGCCCAGTCAATCACCCTCTTTCTTTTTTCAGGCAGTGTGGCGCGATAACTCATCACACCTTCGTAAAGTTTCTCCCAAACACGGGGAACGCCCAACCATGTCGTAGGACGGATTTCGCGAAGGTATTCTGCGAATTTTTCATAACCGCTTATAAAATACGTGGTATGCCCCGTGCAAATTCCTGCGAATAGGTTAGTTGTCCTCTCGCCCACATGTGATAAAGGCAGGTAAGAACAAGAAATCTGTTGCCGCTTCATCTTGCAGGTCAGGTGCACGTTTTCTCCAGCCGTAACGCTATTCAGATTTGTAAGCATAACAGCCTTTGGGTGTCCTGTAGTGCCTGAGGTATACAGCAGCGTATCAACATCATCAGGCTTGATCTCATCGCGGACTCTCTTGAGATCTGCCATGGATACCTGTTTTTGCAGCGAAATGAATTGGGCAAAAGATAATATAAACCCTTTAGACTCCGGGACATCACCCTTGATAACGATTACGTTTTGTAGTCCGGGTATCTCGGCCAACCGCTTATCGATACGCTGGAAGTAGGTGATGTCTTCTACGATAAACACTTTACTTTCGGAATGGTTCAACACATAGACTAGCTGATCGGAACTGTTACTGAAATAAACCGGAACTGTGGTTGCGCCCATAGTCATGATCGCCATGTCTGAAACGTACCACTCAGGCGTGTTCGTTCCAATGAGTGACACCTTGTCTCTCGGTTTGACTCCCAGCGCCATCAGTGACCTTGCGAATTCATCCACTCTGTCGCTGTATTGCTGCCAAGTGATCGTCTTCCATTTAGTGCCATCCTTGTACCTGAGCGCCGGTTTGCCGGGCGTCTTACCAACCCGCTCCTTGAATAAATTTGCTACTGTCTTTTCCATTGCTGCCTCCCATTCATTAATGTTGTTATGCCTTTTGACTGTTACACTGGCTTTACAGCGGTTTTATCTAAAATTTGAATAACAACACGATTAAAACATCCGATGATATTAATAAATAGTACATAATAATTAGTGAATGCTAACAAGTGGGTAAAAAATTATTCCACTCTCAGCATATCCTTAAAATAGGCGACAAATTCTCCTTCGGTTAAGTGTTTTGAATCAATAAATTCTTTCAGTACAACCGTGGTGAAGTATTGTGTCATAAATATCCCGGCGAGCATCCTGGCATTTACCTTGCTTTTTATCACCCCCTTTCTTTGACCGGTATCAATAGTCTTTTCAATAGTGGTAATGCTGTCGTCCATAAACTTATTAAATACTTTTTCGAATTCAGGATTGTCCCGGTAACTTAGCAGGTGGATCAAGAATTTAGATTTGTGAGGATTCTGCACAATAAAATTCAGGTATATTTTTGCTACATCCAGGAGATAACTGACTTCATCTTCCGGATGTTTTTTTCGCGCCGTGCGATACTCCAGCACAAGCTCTTTCATAATGCTGCGAAAGCATTCCAGGAACAGCTCCTTTTTATTCTTGAAATGTTTATAAAGTATGGGCTCGGAAACGCCGGCAGCCTCGGCTAAACTGGCCGTGGTGGTGGCCCGGTACCCCCTGGTGTTGAAGAGGCCGATGGCGATGTCAAGGATCTCCCGGTGGCGCTGCTCAAAACTCAGGTATTTGCTTTTGGACCTCTGCACGATATTTTTAAACATCCCGACTGCACACAAGGAGTTAGTTAATAGACACTAATGAATCGTTAGCAAATACTATACAGCTTTTAATCAAGCCTGTCAAGTCGATTTTTGGTTTTGTAACAGATAAAATATAATAAGACCGGAGGTGCAACATGAGGTTGAAAGGTAGTGCAGCGATATTACTGGTATTTCTCTTGGCCGTCGTTTCCCTGTCGGGGTGTATTACTATACCCGCTCAGCTGCCCGCATTGAGCTTCCTTCCCGTAGTGCAGGCTTTTGTAGCTTCTCCCGCAGTTATTAACGCCGGGGAGCACAGTATATTGAGCTGGGCGGTAACGGGCGCCTCCAAGGTATATATCGACAACAATATAGGCAACGTTGCCCTCCAGGGGAGCACACCCGTGTTTCCCGCCTCCACATCATACTATACGCTTACCGCGTCCAATTCTTCCGGCAGCACCACGGCCAGGACGCAGATAATAGTCACCGGGTCAGCGCAGACGCAGCTAAAACCGCCCCTCATCCTGTCCTTTTTCTGCGATAAAAGCAGCGTCAACGCGGGGGACGCCGTGACCCTGCACTGGAGTACTGCCGAGGCTACGTCCGTAGCGTTAGAGCCGGGCGGTACGGTGGGCGCACAGGGCAGCAAGACGGTCTATCCCTATGTGACATCCGATTACAGCCTGACTGCGTCCAATTCCTACGGCATTGCCAAGGGCACACTGACCGTTGCCGTCGCCGGCACCGGCCCTATCATCGGCCCTGTCGTTGTCCCGTCGGGCACGGAAAAAGTTGTGGTGCTTCCCGCTATAAGCGCAGAATCAGGATCGCTGGTGAAAAACAACGCCGTTTACACCATCCAGGAAACCGCCTGTATCGGCGATACGTCCCTCAGCCTGGCCAGCCGTGCCTTCCTCAGCTTCAATATTACGGGGATACCGCTAAATGCCACCGTTGAAGAGGCTTTTTTGGACCTGAGCAGCTATACGCAGAAGGGTAATCCCACGTACGGCACCTCGCTGTATGGAAACATGGGCGCCATTGAGATCGATGCTCTTCAATATGGTAAACTGGCTGACCTTGATACATTGTCTTATAACAGGACGGCCACGCAGGTAAGCGGGGGAAATATAACCGACTTTCCTCTTTCCCCCTGGCGCGTGGATGTGAAGAACTCATCGGCCGGGGAGCCCGTGGTGCAGGACCTGGTACAGTCGGGACAGGAGCGTTGCCAGTTCAGGATCCAGTTCTTTACCTCTACAAATTGGGATGGCGTGAGCGACATGATCTGCTTCGACGACGCAAAGCTGATTATCAGATATACGGCGCCTTAGCCGGCCGCGGTCACCGGGCCGTTATACTGATGTAAAAATAAGGAGGTGCAAGATGTCCTGGCTTACACTGGGCTTACCCGCCGGGGGTCCCGCCCTGGGGATTATCCTTCTCGTTACCGGCATTGTCATCCTGATATTCCCCCGCATCATCAACTACCTGATCGGCATCGCCCTGATTCTCAGCGGGCTTGGCTGGATTTTCGCCGGCAGCTGGCTGTGGGGCATACTGGCGCTGGCCGCCGGTATCCTGGTACTGATCGTGCCGCGCATACTGAACTACGTGGTGGGGGTGTACCTGATCATCCTGGGATTGGGACAGGTAATCGCCTCAGGTTTTGCCCTGGGGCTGCCTCTCATCGTAGGCGCCATCACACTGATCTTCGGCATTATAGTGATGGTGAACCCGGGAGTGCTCAACGCTCTGGTGGCGGTTGTTTTCATCATCCAGGGCATCCTCCTGCTGGCACAGTATTTCCGCTGGTTCTAAATATAAAATGTAGCTGAAGACGGCATCCCGGTCCGCGGTAATGGTAGCCGACATATTGGCAGGTAAAACCATATCATCCCGGCTGATGATGGGCCTGGGAGCAGCCGTTCTCTATGGCTTATTAAACTGGGCATGCAGCAGTCTTACTCTACCTGGAGCGCCGTTAGTCAGCCTGCGGCCCCAGGTTGCCGTACCGATAACCATGGGGCTGGCCTTCGGCCCTTTAACAGGATTCGTCACCGGATTTGCAGGTAATGTATTCGGAGATTTTTTATCCGGGTTTGGGCTACAGTACTGGGACTGGTCTATCGGTAACGGGCTAATCGGGGCTGTACCCGGCATCCTTTACCTGATGGGCATCAGGGTCATCCGGACTGTTGGACAGTTCGGTGCAGTCCTGCTGTCTATTCTGGTTGCCAACCTGTTGGGCCTGGCTACAGGCACCCTCATCAGCAGCCTGATACTCCACCGTATGCCGCTCAGCGAGGCCATTTTAGGCTGGTTGCTTCCCTCCCTGTTGACCAACGTATTGCTGGCTTTCGTCATTGTCCCCTTCCTGCTTTTAGCTATGAGCCGGCTGCTGCTTACACTGGAGACCAGGGTAATACTGATAGTAACTTTCTTGCTCGCTACCTGCATCCTGGGAACAACGGCAGTGCTTGTCTCAAGAACCAGTGATACATTCGTCAACATTTTAGGTGGAAAGGCAACAGATCAGGTAGTGATAGAGGCCACGTTGGACCTGTTGCGCTGGTCGGGGGTGGCTGCGGTTGTTATACTGCTGGCGGGCATTATCGTCTCTGTATTTGCGGTAAAAAGGCTGACATCTCCAGTTTCACGCCTGTGTGCCGTGGCTAAGACCATCGGTTCAGGTGATTTCCAGACAAGCGAAATTTATCCTGTGGCTAAACGGAATGATGAGCTGGGAGAACTGGCCAGGACTGTGCAGCATATGGTCGAAAGCTTGAAAGTGTATATCCAGGAACTCCAGGTCACGACCGTTGCCAGGGAGCGCATCGAAAGCGAACTCAGGGTGGCGGCTGATATACAGATGAGTATGTTGCCCCGCATTTTCCCTCCGTTTCCAGACAGGCAGGAATTTGACATTTATGCAATGATCAAACCGGCAAGGGAAGTGGGTGGCGACCTGTACGACTTTTTCTTTGTTAAGCCCGATAAGCTGTGTTTTATTGTGGGCGACGTATGTGGAAAGGGCATTCCGGCAGCCCTTTTCATGGCAATTACCAAAGCCCTGCTCAAGACCGCCGGTATGGCAGGATCCTCACCGGACGAAATGCTCTCACAAACGAACAATATCCTGAATCCGGAAAACGATACCAGCATGTTCGTCACCGTATTCTGCGCTATTCTCGATACGCAGACGGGGGAAGTGATATTTTCTAATGGAGGGCATCCGCCGCCCCTGTTGGGGAACAGTATGAATGGCTTCCAGTATCTTAGCGTACCCCGCGGATTTGTCATCGGCCCCCTGCCGGACATGGTCTTCACCTGCCGGAGACTGGTTCTCAATCCAGGTGACACTGTTTTTCTCTATACGGATGGTGTAACGGAAGCAACTGATATGAACAATCAACTGTACGCTGAAGCGAGGCTTCAAGGGGCACTGACAAAGGCCAAAGATGCCGATGTCACAGGAATGGTCAAGGCTATACAAGAGGATATCGAGACTTTTGTGCGCGATGCCCCCCAGGCCGACGATATAACCATGCTCGCCCTCAGATTCCTCGGAATGCGAAATGGCAGCTTCAGCGGAAGGGTCAGTACTCCTGCTGTCTCCTCCGCCAGACATACATCAGCGCCAGTATCAGGGAGGTCAGGACCAGCGCCATGCTGATGAAGAGGTGTTGATTAACCAGTGGCGGAGAGAATATAATCAAATCCGGCCACACAGCGCCAGGAATTACCAACCACCGGCCCCCGGAGGCCATGTTAACCGGGACAACGAAGTAATCAGTGGTAGCGTTGCTGGGGGCGGGTCAGGCAGTCGGGGCTGCTGCTGAGCCCGTACTACAGCGACCTTGCGCAGATGTGGGCGGACGGGCAACAGGTGAAGACGCATTTCCTCTCTGCCGGGGACCTGAAGCAGGTCCTGACATTACAGCCTTAACAGGAGGTCGGTTTTGAGATTATCGGGAAAAACGGCTTTTATCACCGGCGGCGCTGTCTATTAAAATAAAATAGATATAAATTGTGAGGAGGTTGCTGCATGGCGAATGACCCATACGCTACTAAATTCTGGACGAAATCCTTCGACCCGCACGTGAAAACCCATTTCGACTACCCGGAGAACAAGATGTTCACCGACCTTTTCCTGGAAGCGGTGAACGAGGTGCCGGATATCACCGCGGTCAACTACATGGGAAAAGAAATAAGCTTCAGGCAGATCGACGCGCTCTCCAACCGTTTTGCCGCTTTCCTCATCAAGCAGGGATTGAAGCCGGGCGATGTGGTGGGGGTATATTCCCTCAACCTGCCGGCTTACTACATCGCCATTCCCGCAATCTCGAAGGCGGGCTGCGTGCTCTCCGGCGTCAGCCCGCTGCTGACGCCCAGGGAGCTTGAATACCAGCTCAAAGACTCGGGCGCTAAAATCCTGCTGGCGCTGGACGTTTTCTGGGGCAATATCAGTCAGGTGTTAGACAGGGTCAAGCTGAAGTCCATAGTGCTGACCGGATTCAGCGATTTTCTGCCAACTGCGCAGCCGCTCAAATTGCCGGAGTCATCCGTACCGGTATACAGGTTCACCGACCTCATGCAGGAGTATCCCGCCGATGCCGTGAATGTCAGGGTCAAAGGCGAAGAGCCGCTGCTGATGCAGTACACCGGCGGCACAACGGGCCCTTCCAAGGGCGCCGTGCTGACCCATAATAACGTCGTGCGTCACATGATCCAGTGGGGCAACTTCGTGGATGCGCTAAAGGGGGAGGAGCGCATCCTGTGTCCCTTCCCGCTCTTCCACCAGGCCGGCCTGTTCCTGGGGCTGTTTTGCCTGGTGTGGGCTACGCCGCAGGTTGCCATACCCAACCCGCGTGATTACGACTTCATCATCAAGAGCATCAAGGAATACAGGCCCACCGTGCTCACCGCCGTGCCCACCATCTATCTCGAACTAATGAAGAAGCCGGAGTTCCGCGCGCTCGATTTCTCGGGCATCTGGGGCTGCATCGCCGGGGCGGCGCCCTTCCCCGTAGAATACCTCAAGGAGTTCGAGGACATCGTGGGCAAGGACAAGTTCAGCGAGGTTTACGGCATGACCGAGACCTGTCCCCTCATCGCGGCCAACCCCCGCCACGGCAGTCGCAAGTTCGGCTCGGTCGGGTTGCCCGTCGGCGATACCGAGGTCAAGATCGTCGACCCGGCCACTAGGGAGCCGGTCCCCATAGGCCAGCCCGGCGAGCTGGCCGTGCGCGGGCCGCAGGTGATGAAAGGGTACCACAATAAACCGGAGGAGACGGCCAACGCCTTCAGGGACGGCTGGTTCTACACCGGCGATATCTGCCGCATGGACGAGGACGGCTATATCTATATCGTCGACCGCCTCAAGGATATGGTCATCGTCTCAGGCTACAAGGTATTCACCCGCGAGCTTGATGACATAATCATCGAGCATCCCGATGTGGCGCTGGCCGCCTCCGTGGGCGTTCCCGATCCCAACAGGCCGGGCAACGAGACGGTGGCTTCCGCCATCGTGCTCAAGGAAGGCATAGAGAAGACCGAAGCCGAAAAGGAGAAGATACGCGACTTCATCCGGCAGCGCGAAGCCCCCTACAAGGTGCCGAAGATAATAGTATTCTTCGACAGCCTGCCCACCAGCGCCGTGGGCAAGATATTGAAACGGGAACTGCGGGAGATGTTAAAGGCCGCATAAGAGGGCACAGGGAAGGGGCGCATATGCGCCCCTTCCCTGTATCTATACAAATCCCGGCCTTATTATGCAGGCTAAGCTTTGGGCGGTTGCCCCACGCCGGCATCCCTGGCATATTTCATCATCTGCGCGTATTTAGCTACGGTTGTCCCGACCCCCATCGCGCCGAAGACACCTGCCGGGTGGGCCAGCGCGCCGCCCTCCTGGTATCTTACATGCTCCCCTTTCCAGAATGTGCTTACTATGGCGCTTCCCCTGGCTACCGGGATAATCTGCCAGCTCATCATCATCTGCTCGATGACCTTTATGGCGAACTCCATGCCGACGCCGAACCAGCCGACTGTTAGTGCGCCGCCTACCTTGCCGGCGCAGCGGTGGCCGAAAAATATCTCCTCTCTACCCCTGAAGAAAACATTCTGGAGCTGCGTGCTCAGGACCTGGCAATACGTCGGGCCTCCCATGATGATTCCATCGGCGGCAAACATCTTGTCGTGCACGGCATGGACATCGTCCTTGATATTGCATCGCGCCTTGTTTTTAACGCACCACTGGCAGTGCTTGCACTCCGCGATTTTCTTGTCTGCCAGCGTGATGAATTCCGTCTCAACCCCCGGTATTCCCGCCGCCGCTTTCAAAGCTGTCTGCACCAGTTTATCGCAGTTGCCGTCCTTGATGGGCGTTCCCGAGATACCCAGGATCTTGACCTTCACGATGGGTGTTTCCATAGTTGATGCGCCTCCTTAAAAACATATATTTATCCTCAGGGATATAGTCCATATGTTAACACGCAGGCAATGACAAAATATAAATAAATATTTTTAACGCTCAGTATAAAAATTATATAATAGACGAAGATGGGATGTAGATTTATGGAAGGGTGAGTATTTTTATCAGGTGTTCCCTTCATGCCGGATCTAATTTGACAGCCGGCTTATATATTTAATAATAACGCAGGAGGATAAATTAAATGGGCAAATCGGTCAAAGGCACACGGACGGAAAAGAATCTATTAAAGGCCTTCGCCGGTGAATCTCAGGCAAGGAACCGCTACACCTTTTTTGCCGGCGTTGCCCGCAAAGAGGGTTACGAGCAGATCGCCGGTATCTTCACTGAAACAGCCGGGAACGAGAAGGAACATGCCGAGGTTTTCTTCAAATATCTGGCAGGCGGTGATCTGGAAATCACAGCCTCTTACCCGGCGGGGATAATCGGCGATACGAAGACCAATCTTGAAGCGGCGGCGGACGGCGAAAAGATGGAATGGAGTGTTCTTTATGCCGACTTCGCAGAAACAGCCGGAAAAGAAGGTTTTAGCGAGATTGCAACTTCCTTTAAAGAGATTGCCGAGGTGGAGGAGTTCCACGAAGGGCGTTACCGTAAGCTGGCCGCAAATATTGCCGGAGGCGAGGTTTTCAAGAAGAAAGCTCCCGTAAAGTGGCACTGCACCAACTGTGGTTATATCCACGAAGGCTTGGAAGCGCCTGATGTGTGCCCGGCCTGCAAGCACCCCCAGGCGTACTACGAATTGCTGTCTGAAAATTACTGAGAAGTTCATTTTAACAAGACAATAAAGGAGGATGGAGTAAATGGAAAAGAAGAGGAAAAAGAAACTGACCACCGCTGCCGGCGCTCCTGTCCCGGATAATCAGAATACAATGACCGCCGGCCCCAGGGGCCCGGCACTCTTGCAGGACGTGTGGTACCTGGAAAAATTGGGGCATTTCGACCGCGAGGTTATCCCTGAGCGGCGTATGCATGCCAAAGGGTCGGGAGCATTCGGAACATTTACCGTCACCCGTGACGTCACCCGTTATACCAGGGCCAGGATTTTTTCCGCTGTGGGCAAAAAGACCGATGTCTTCGTTCGTCTTTCTACCGTGGCGGGTGAAAGGGGCGCTGCCGATGCCGAGCGTGATATCCGCGGCTTCGCCATGAAATACTATACGGAAGAGGGCAACTGGGATTTAGTCGGCAATAATACCCCTGTATTCTTCCTGCGCGACCCCCTGAAATTTCCCGACCTTAATCATGCTGTCAAGCGAGACCCTCACACCAATATGAGGAGTGCCCGTAACCAGTGGGACTTCTTCACCTCGCTTCCGGAGGCGCTGCACCAGGTGACCGTCGTCATGAGCGACCGGGGTATTCCTTATTCCTACCGCCACATGCATGGATTCGGCAGCCACACCTACAGCCTTATCAATGCAAAAAATGTGCGGTACTGGGTCAAGTTCCACCTGAAAACCCAGCAGGGCATCCGTAACCTGACCGATCAAGAGGCACAGGCCATTATTGCTAAAGACCGTGAAAGTCACCAGCGCGACCTGTTTGAAAGTATTGCGAAAAAGGATTATCCCCGCTGGACTATGTATTTCCAGATCATGCCGGAAAAAGATGCTGCAAAGATGCCTTATAATCCATTCGACCTGACCAAGGTCTGGTACCATAAGGATTATCCCTTAATTGAGGTCGGGGTGCTGGAGCTTAACCGCAACCCCGATAACTATTTTGCCGACGTTGAGCAGGCAGCTTTCAACCCGGCAAATATTGTACCGGGTATCGGGTTCTCACCCGACAAGATGCTTCAAGGCCGGCTGTTCTCCTATGGTGATGCCCAGCGCTATCGCCTGGGGGTAAATCATCACCTTATACCCGTTAACGCTCCACGCTGTCCCGTTAACAGCTTCCACCGCGATGGGGCCATGCGGGTTGACGGAAACCACGGCAATACGCTTGGTTATGAACCCAACAGCTACAATGAATGGCAGCAGCAACCGGAATTTGCCGAACCGCCCCTCAAGTTGGAAGGCGCGGCTGACCGCTGGAATTTCCGGGAGGATGATAGCGATTACTATACCCAGCCGGGCAAGCTATTCCGCCTGATGAAACCCGCGCAGCAAAAGGTTCTCTTTGAAAATACCGCCCGTGATATCAGCGCTGCTCCGGAAGAAATTAAAATCAAGCATATCAGCAACTGCATGAAGGCCGACAAGGCCTATGGCGAAGGGGTAGCCAGGGCACTCGGCATAAAACTGAGCGAAGTCCCGAAGTAAATATATCTGCCGCTCCGGGCAGATTTTGAAGCTGAATGCAGCGTAAGACGGGATTCGAACCCGCGACACTGTGAAAAGATCGCATTGTTTCCGCCCCGGTTTGCGGGGAGGGGGTCAATGATTAAAACGGAATTTTTTCCTGTCCGGGATCGATACCGATCTTTTTGTATTTGCCTGTCATCCAGTTATCCAGGTCCGAGCAATACCATTTTGAGAACCTGCGGTCCGATGGCCCTCCCGACATATTGGTGTAAATGTCATCCGTAGAAAGATCTGTCACCATTCTGAATGACGGGGCGAAGCTTGTCTGCCTTCCGGCGCTTTGAAATATCTGACCCTGGTGTGGCGTTGCCAGGCTGCCGATTACGGTGATTGGACCGCGGTCAAATCCGAGAAACCGTGGGAGCTTACCGTTAAAAAGGATATTCGTAAGTACTAATTTCCTCGCATCACCCCATTTCCGCGGAGGCTCTTTCAGGGCATTTTCCGCAGCCTGCAAATAGAGGTCCGCTCTTCTCTTTCCGCCAAACCAGAGCGAATCCTCAGAAAGGAGTATACGGTCAAAATTTATGTAAAAGTCGTTGAATATCCCGGTGTGTGCATCAAGGTAACAGGCGGCCTCACTGCCGAACCCGTTTTCCCCGAAAACCAGCCTGTAAAGCTCCTTGATAAACCGGTCAAAGATAAAGGCTCCTTCCGAATCTGCTGAATATTCAAGGTCCCAGCCTTTAAGTTTTTTTGCCTTTCCGGTGCCGTTTAGAAGGGGGGCAAGGATCTTCATGAAGGATTCAGCCTGGGTTGAAAACACATCGTGTTGTATTTTATACATGTGCTCACAGTCGATCTTGTTGTTTTCCGAAAGCAGCCTGCCGATCCTGTCTGAACGGTAGGAACCCATCCCGGCATTGATCGGGTCGACCTTTCCAAATTCGTTAAGGTTCTGGTTGGATGTGACAAAATAGCCGCTTTGCGGGTTATAGCATCTCGGCAGGTCCTCCGGTTTCTCAAAGCCCTGCCAGTTGTTTGCGGCCTCCCAGCCGGGCAGCGGTACAAATCCGCTGATCCCTTGACGTCTTTTGGGCATAAGGCCTGACATCTGATACCCTATATTCCCCTGTGTATCCGCTAAAACAAAATTCCATGTTGACTCCACGTATCCGAGGATATCCATGCCTTCTTTAACATCCTTTGCATCCCACATTTTCGCGAAATTGTTAAAGGTGACAGCGCCCGATAGGGAAGGCGCCCATGCCGTTGCTATATAGTAGCCCTCATCGTAAGGGTCGCCTTCGAGGACCCCGTGGTCGTTTTCATAAAAGACTGCAGTGACAGGGTCTTTTTTCTTCCTCTTGATTGTCTCTGCTCTTTCGCTGAACTTCAGCCACTTTTCCGGCTGGCGCAGATAATTGCCGTTTTTGCACTGCTCAATCCATGAATCGGTACTGTCCATAAAGGTATAGGTGGCGCTCCAAGCAAGATCGGGGTTCCTGCCTACAAGTATGGCCGGCACGCCCGGCATGGTCCCGCCCATGGCATACCGCTCTTTTGTTTTCAGCACCATTTCATACCAGACATTGGGTAGCCTGTTTACTTCCAGGTGAGGGTCATTTGCCAGGATCGGCTTGCCTGAGGCTGTTTTATGTCCGGATACAGCCCAGTTGTTGGATGCCATCATCACGGGCGCAGCGATATTCCAGAGGGATGCAGGAGAAACGATCCGTTCCTGGAGCTTTATCTTTTTAATGAGATCAATATCAAGCCCTCCCAGTATACCCGGGAAAAGCTCGTCGAGCCTTTGCCTGTCAATGCCCGCCTGGACAAGCTCAATAAGCAGCCTTTCCATCTCACCCTGGGACTGCGCCAGTGTCAGGTATCCTATCATCCTGGAGATAAGGACGGAGTCTTCAGTGCGCCATTGTTCGGGCCGGTAACCAAAAAGCTTGAATTCCCACGGAATTTTTTCAGATAATGCCTTGTTTACCCCCCTGTTGTATGCATCTGCTATTACCTTGGCCGCCGCAGAAAATTTATCGACTTCCAGAGATGTAGAGCCGGCCCAGTTCATTCTCCTGAAAAACCTGTCGATTTCGAGCATTTCATCACTCGAATCGAGGAGTTCGGATGTTCGACCCTGGCCGAGAATACGCATCAAAAGCATCTGCATTCCCCTGTCTCTTCCATGCGCATAACCCATCAGTTCGAAGACCTCTTCCCTGTCTTTACCATCAACGTGGCATACGCCGTGGCTGTCCCTCCAAATTTTTCCCGGCATGGTCATATTTCCTCCTTGATTATTTACTCCGTCGGAGCCTCAAATACCAGTTTTGCCTGCATATTCTTTTCGATGACCTGCCTGTCCATCCACATCGGAATGCATTGCAAGTCCATCCATATTTGTGTCTGGTCGTCGTAGTGCGGAGAAAGCCACCTCTCTGATTCCCCGGTGCTGATTACGAACTCAGCATTGTCGAAATCACCGAAGTCAATAACGTGGCTCATAGACGAGCCCTCCGTTACCTCATAAGGTTTATTGGATATATCAAAAAAGAAGCCCGGCCTCACCGTCGAGATGTCACCGGGAAATGGAAACGGGCCGATATTCCAGAGCCACTTGAAGGGGGCGACGGAGCCAAGTGCATGTTTGAACGTATATGTATGTACTTTTCCCCACTGCCATTTCGAGATGTCGCTGCCAAAGTAGGCAGTGAGCTCCCTGTCGGCGTCCGTAAGGCTTTTCAGCAGGAGCTCATCCCTGTTCTCGACTGTTTGGGTTGACGGGTCATCATACCAGGAGGTATAAGAACCATCACTCAGCATAAGCAGGCAAACCCCCGAAGAGTAGTACATCTGGTTGGTAAAATCCTGGTATAGCTGTTTATCCAGCTTGTTTCCGAACAGGTTATCCATCGCCCGGGCGAATACCTCGTAGACTATGGTCATGCCCACGCTCTTAACATCGGCAGACCCATCCCATTGTTTGAGATAGCGTACAAGCTCTAATGTCCGCCCGTCTTTGACCTGGAGCCTTGTAACAGCATCAATAACAAGCTTATCGATGGCAAGGCCGAGCCCTGAATTAGTATCGGCCCGGATGTCCCTCATCTTCTCATAAGTTGCAGGTCCATAGGATTTTATCAGCTCTTCTATCCTCATAGCCCGGTAGGGAAGGACAAAGGCGCTTGACTGGATCCGGTACGGATATCGCCCGTCCGATATTTCGTTATTGGCGGTGACGATGTACCCTGCCTCGGGATTGTACAACTCGGGAAGGTCGTCAAACGGGATCACTCCTTGCCACTCATGCTCACCATCCCAGCCCGGAACTGGTTCAAGGCCGGTGCTTTTTGTCCTGACCGGGATCATTCCGCTTACCCTGAATCCGATGTTGCCATCCCTGTCGGCATATACCCAATTCCATGTAAACGCATTATAGTGAGAGAGTGCCCCTTTAAAATCCGCCCAGTCTTTCGCCTCCATGATATCCATTGAGAAAGTGATCAACCCGTCCATCGCCCCGTCTACTTTGCTGAGGGCCAGCGGCGGACCGTCTTTCCCGGGACCTTTTATTATGGAGTTGATTATGGGGCCGTGCCTGCTGACGAGGACCTTCTCATCGACATATTTCTTTTCATCCCCCGCTTTATAGTAAATCCTTTCGGGAACGACATCGAAGGGTTCGTATTTTTCTTTGTACAGGTATTCACTGCTGTTCAGGGGATTGACTTTCTCGACGTAGATATCCTGGGTATCCGCTCCCGTGGTGGTAGCTCCCCAGGCGATGTAGCGGTTGTGCCCGGCGACAATCGCTGGAAGGCCGGGGAGTGTTATGCCCGTCACATCGATACCGCCCCCGCTCAGGTGAGCCTCATACCACAGGGACGGGAGGAGTAAAGGCATGTGATAGTCATTCGCCAGTATCGGCTTTCCCGATTTCGTATACTTGCCCGAAACGGCCCAACAGTTGCTGTGGACCGTTGTGCTTGTAAGCCCGCTGAATTCCGCCAGAAGCGAATCGGCCTTCAGCACTTCCGCAACCATGAAAGGATTCACTTTAAAATCTGCGCTTACGGCGCCGCTGGAATCTTCCTTTACCTGGGGGATTCCTTCCAGGTCGGCATGCTCACCGGGGAGAGTCATGTAAGGCCCACGATACGTAAGAGAAGGAAACAATTCCTTTCCCCTTGTGTCGCCAAGAAGAGTTTTGGCCGAGGAGCGCGAGAGTTCAAATTTCCAGTTATGGCTGTTGAGAAAGGACTGATATACCGTAACGGCCAGCATGTCCCGTATCGTAAATAGCTCGGGTTTGTATCCCAGCGCACGGAATTCCACGGGCAACTCGTTTTCATTGGTTTTTATATAGAGGTTGATGCCGCTGAGGAATGCTTCGAAATACTCTTTTTCCGCTACTGTAAGATTATCTTGCACTATCTCCGCGCCGCGTCCAAAGCCCAGGACTCTTGAGTACCTGTCTGCATCCAGGGCGATTTCACCGAAAAGTTCGGACAAACGGCCGAGCGAAACCCTGCGCAGGATATCCATTTGCCAGAGTCTATCCTGTGCCATTGAATAACCGAGGCCGAAGACAAGGTCTTTTTTAGTGCCGGCAAATATATGCGGTATCCCATGAGTATCTCTGATAATCTCGATCTTTCCTTCGATACCCGTAACTGTATAGCTTCCTGTGTAATCGGGCAAAGTTGATTTGACGAAAAAGTACCCGCCGGCGATCAATAAAATAAGTATGAGGATAACTGCTATACAAGTACGCATCAATATTTTCACGGTAACACCTCCCTGCTTACTTATAATATTTGATCGTGAAAGTCCGGAAAAACGGCCTGAAAATGCAAGTAGTCAGGTTGCCGGTGTTTTCAGCACTCCCATCACTTTACCCGCGTAATTTTAGCATACTTGCCTGTGGCGCAAGTAAATAGTAATTGCTCCGGTAATTTTCATTGGTGTAATTCTACGGCAGGTTGGACTAAAATCCGGTTGAAATGAAATTTTCCTTTTAAGATAGTAAAATTGTCCGTCGTTTATATAGAGGGGAGATAGATGAATAAATCGAATAAACTCAAAGGACTCGAAGTCGGTTACGACGTGCCCGCTCTTCCGGGTATGCCTGCCGCCGAAATCCAAACACCCTGCCTGATCCTCGACCTTGACGCGCTCGAACGCAACATAGTGAAAATGGGCAGGCTGATGAAGGGAATGGGTATGCGCCACAGGGTGCATGGCAAGATGCATCGATCGGTAGACGTGGCGAAACTGCAGGAGAAGCTCGGGAATGCTTGCGGTGTCTGTTGTCAGAAAGTGGCCGAGGCCGAGGTCTTCGCTCGCGGTGGGATTAAGGACATCCTGGTGACGAATGAAATTCGTGACCCCGCCAAAATCGATCGCCTGGCCCGCATTCCGAAATTCGGCACGCGCACCATAGTCATCGTGGACGATGTGGCCAACGTGGCCGAACTCTCTGCGGCGGTGCGGAAACATGGCACAAAGCTCGAATGCCTGGTGGAAATTGATTGCGGCACCAGTCTGGCAGGCGTGTCGACCATCCCCGAGGTGGTGGAGCTTGCCAAGACTATTGATATGGCGCCCGGGCTGAAATTCTCCGGCATCCAGGCCTATCAGGGCATTGCACAGCACGTCCGCAAGTACGAAGACCGCAAGGCGCTGGTTGATGTCGCAGTTGCTATAGTGCGGGATGCTGTGGAAGCGCTGAAGAAAGAGGGACTGACGTGCGACATCGTCGGCGGCGCCGGCAGCGGCACCTACTATTTCGAGGGCAATTCCGGGGTCTACAACGAGCTGCAGTGCGGCTCCTATGCCTTCATGGATTGCGACTATGGACTCGACCTCGACAGGGACGGCAGGCGCATCGACCAGGGGGAGTGGGAGAATGCATTATTCATATTGACAATGATAATCAGTCATAAAAAACTGAACGTGGCGATCTGCGACGCAGGGCTTAAGGTGCAGTCGATGGACTCGGGTTTGCCGGTTGTCTTCGGCCGTACGGACTTGACGTACCTGGGAGCGGCGGATGAGCATGGCGTGCTCATAGATCCAAACGGGGCGCTGAAGGTCGGCGATAAACTGCGCCTGGTACCCGGCCATTGCGACCCGACCTGCAATGTCCACGACTGGTACGTTGGCGTGCGCAATGAGAAGGTCGAAGTGGTCTGGCCTGTCAGCGCCCGCGGTAAATCTTTGTAGGTTATGCTTGCCCGACGGGCACAGATTTTGAAGCTTTGTGGAGCGGGAGACGGGATTCGAACCCGCGGTACCGTGCCTGGAAGGAATAATCCACCCCCACCCCCATGCAAATTGACAATATTGCACCAGGTTAATACAATGTTATAACAAAGTATTAACTTCAAGGGAGCAGGAATCATGCTTAAAAAACTTACCAGACACGGCAACAGCCTGGCACTTGTTTTAGACAAGGGTGTGATTGAACTGCTGAACATAGACGCCGAGACGCTGCTGGAGATTTCGACAGACGGTTCATTGCTGCTGATCGCGCCGGTAAGGGATGAGAAACGGAGACGCAAGTTTAATGATGCGCTTGAAAAAACGAATGCCAGGTATGGGCGTGCCCTGAAGAGGCTCGCACATTGATGGAGCCTGTTTTTCTGGGACTTGACGAGGTTATCGAAATTCATCATGACCAGATTAAACGGTATGCTGGTCACCCCGGCATCGGCGACGTCGGAATACTGAAGTCAACCGTTGCCATGCCTGCTGCAACTTTTGATGGGAATTATCTCCATGCAGATATTTACGAAATGGCGGCCGCCTATCTTTTCCATATCGTTCGAAATCATCCTTTTATAGACGGCAACAAGCGCACGGGGGCAGTGGCATCTGTAGTTTTTTTAATGATGAATGGAATTGATCTTCAGGCAGATGAGAACGATTTGGAGAAGGTCGTCATTCTTACGGCGGAGGGGAAAATGGATAAAGCGGCAATTGCCGGCTTTTTCCAGAGCAATGCCGAAAATGCGCAGTAACCCGTTTGAGCGAAGGTAATATTGTTACTTTTCCCTGCAGATCATATGAAAATTCAAGCAGGCAGGTTGTCGCTGTTTTCAGCCCTCCCATCACTTTGCTTGCCTGATTTTAGCATACTTGCCTGTGGGGCAAGTTTTTAGGTTCGTGAATCACTATTCAGGAACTTGGTTGTCCTAGCCTGGTAGAAAAGTATATCCAGTATGTCGTATTTTTATTGAACTGGTGCCTGACACTATATTGTATTGACCTTACTCCCTAAAACGATACTAGTTAATGGGTTGTACCAATTTCAGATCATCGGCTATAATTTAAATATAAAATATGTGGTGAGGGCAGAGGATATTTGAGGAGGTGCAGAATGACTGTGATAACCGTTAGGGGCCAAATGGGTAGCGGCGCTCCCGAGATAGGGAAGATAATTGCTAATAAGCTTCGCATAGATTATGTAGACCAAAAAATTATTGCGGATGTAGCAGCACGGCTTGATTGGTCGGAACGAGGCATCGCAGAAAAAGAGATGCCTCCAGGTACAATCATAGGACGTATTGTCGAGGCGCTGACGCATAACTCTACTGGGGACCCCGGCTATTCAGGCATATATCAGCCGACTTGGGAAATTCCTCTGGTAACTGGCGATTATTTGGCAGGTTTGAAATCTGTGATAAAAGATCTGGCCAGTAACCAGTCCATTGTGATCCGGGGAAGAGGCAGCCAATTTATCCTGAAGGATTTCCCTGGAGCGTTCCACGTTCTGTTTGTGGCACCGCTGGCTATTAGATTAAAGCGTGTAATGCGAGATCTTAACACTACAAAAGAAGGGGCAAAAATTGAGATAACGCGGTTTGACAGTAGTCGCAGGGAATTTACAAAGAGGTATTTTCACGCGAATCTCGAGGACCCGTTACACTACGACCTGGTAATTAACACCAAACTTCTCAGCTTTGAATCTGCGGCTTCAATTGTGGTTCAGGCGAGTAAAAAGCACCACATGAAATAATGCACTTATTAATCGTACTTGTGTACCATCCTTAACTACTACATGACTAACTTCCCTATCTGTGTGCATTAGTATAAATTATTCAATAATACATTTATTCATGAACCTAAGTTCCTGGACAGTGATTGACAGTCGCTGGGTAGCGAGATATTATCATGCCAGAGGCTGATGATGGATAACAGAGGGCAATTGCGGATTAACATTTAAAATCACGGCTTATTATATTAAGGGGATTAATATATGTCTGTTATTGATGTTTTTGGATTGATCGGGATTCTACTTGTAATCGGGTTCCTGGCGGATTTCCTTTTTAAGAAAACAAATTTCCCGGATATAATAATTCTCCTGGCTTTAGGTTTTTTAATTGGCCCTGTGCTTAAATGGGTTGATCCTGCTCAGATAGCACCCTTTTCGCAGCTTATCGCCAGCTTGGCTTTGGTCGTTATCATATTTAGCGCTGGAGTTGAGTTTGAATTTTCCAGGGTTCTGTCAAGTGCACCTCGAACATTAATTCTTGTTTTATTTGGCGTGGCATTCAGCATAGCTGCTATTGCGGCTCCTGCCTATTACTTATTTAACTGGAACATGCTGGACAGTATTCTGCTTGGAACTATTGTGGGCGGTACAAGTTCAGCTATAGTAATGCCGCTTATAAGCCGGGCCAGAGTATCAGAACAGGTTTCAGCACTTCTAAGACTGGAGTCTGTATTAAACAGTCCCTTTATAATAGTAATTGCTTTAGTCCTGCTGCAATCTATTATTGCTGGCGAAGCCGGCACTGAGCTGTCCACCGTGGGCGTTGGAATACTTACGCAATTTCTTCTCGGACTGTCGGTAGGAGTAATTGGAGGATTATTCTGGCTCTGGATACTGACTTTACTCCAAAAAGAAGAGTATAACGATATTTTGACACTGGCTGTCGTTTTTCTCCTTTATTTTGCCGTTGAGAAAATAAATGGCAGCGGCGTTATATTTGCACTGGTCTTCGGTTTGATTCTTGGTAATGGCGTCGGAGTGAGCAGGTTACTTAAATTGAAACGCACCGCTGAAGCTACCGAAATAATGAAGAAATTTACTGCTCAAATATATTTTTTCATAAAAACCTTCTTCTTTATATATCTCGGACTGATAATTACTTTTGGAAATGCCATGCTGGTTGTGCTCGGCATCTTAGTTTCAGTTGTATTGCTGCTGGTTCGGTTTATCGCTGTGCTCCTTAGTTCAATTGGCAACAGCACCTTGCTCTCCAACAAGGGCATATTGACTACAATGCTGGCCAGGGGTGAGTCTGCAGCAGTTCTTGTACAAATAGTCGTTGCTGCAAGTATTGCACACTCTGCAATTTACCCCGACTTGATCATGACAATCATTATAACCACAGTCATTATCTCAGCTCTGGGCATTATCATTTATGGCAGAAAGACAGATAAGGAAAAGGTTATATCTGAGCCAGCCTGATCTTCTTGCTGATAGCCGTGACGCCTTGAATCTAATGATGATTTATACAAACTAGTCGTGTCGTCCTATCGTTTCACTTAATACCTTCGCCTCCCTTGCTTATCATTATTTACAGACTTATTTATTTTTTATGAAGAAGCCATATAATGAATCACTCAAGGAGATTTGACAAAACGTAGCAAAACGCAATATAATGTAAGTGAATGATTACTTACTTAAGGAGGTTGAGCATGCTATTCAAGGGAATCATAGGGAAGGAGGTGCTTGATGTGCGAGGGAAAGTTGTTGGGAGGATAGTAAACATGGACGTTGATATTGTACGCGGTGCTATTAAACAAATTGTGATTAGAACGGGTGTCTTAGGGGTTAAGCATATAAATCCGGACGACATAGTCGTTATAGGAGATAAGGTCATACTCAGGCGAGAGAGGAGCAGTATTAAGGGCATTGAAATATTCAAATTGCCTGGAATTAAGAGGAGAATGTTATTCAGCTGCTAGGCCGATTTTAGTATAAATATATTTCGAATGATCATAGGTAGGGTATGGGGCTATTAATATGAGCTTATTATCGATGAATGAAATAAGAAATCTCGTAGAAAACTCTGTGGGGCCTTGTGTATCTGTCTTTATGCCCACCCATATTGCGGGAGAACAAATACGGCAAGACCCGATCAGGCTGAAAAACTTGATAAAAGAAGCTGAGGTGCGATTGGTTGGCATGGGTCTTTCTTCCCAAAAAACGAAACAACTGCTCTCGCCTATCAATAAGCTGCTGAGACGCACTTTTTTCTGGCGGCATCAGAGCGACGGTCTGGCAATATTTTCCGCTGCAGGATTCTTCCGTCTCTACAGGCTCCCGGTATCTTTTAATGAGTTTGTGGTAGTCACGCATACATTCCACATCAAACCTCTGCTTTCCCTTTTAGCAAGCGATGGGCGATTTTATGTATTGGCACTCAGTCAAAATAAAGTGAGATTGCTGGAATGCACGCGTTACAGCGCCTCTGAAATTGTCCTGGAGGACATGCCTGAAAGGTTGGCTGATGTCCTTACCCATGACTTCGAACGAAACCTGCAGATGCATTCTGCTGCACCCGTAAGACAAGGCGAGCGGTCAGCCATTTTTCATGGTCATGGCCGCGGTATTGATGACACCAAGGCAAACATCCTTAAGTATTTTTGCCGAATCGATTCGGGCTTGAGTGAATTGCTGATAAATCAACAGGTACCTCTGGTTATAGCAGGAGTTGATTATCTTTTACCCCTATATGCCAAAGCAAATACCTACAAATATCTAATGGATGATGGTGTAAAGGGGAACCCTGAGGAACTGAGCGCAGATGAATTACGTGACCGCGCATGGGCAATTGTTGAGCCACACTTTTTAAAAACGAGGAAGGAAGCAATAGCACGATATCAGGAGCTTTCAGATACAAGCAGGGTTTCAAGCGATCTCACGGAAATTGTACTGGCATCGAATCACGGGCGGGTTGATTTGTTGTTTGTAGCTGTCGGTGTTCAATCTTGGGGCACATTCGATCTGGAGAACGGCCAGGTCAATCTTCATCAGGCAGAACAGCCGGGCGACCAGGATTTAATGGATTTCGCGGCAATTCATACTCTTTTAAATGGCGGTATAGTATTTGCTTTACCGCTAAAGCAAATGCCGAGTAATGCAAAAGTGGCCGCTGTTTTCCGCTATTAACGGGCGCAGATTGACATGCATGGCCAGAATTGATTCTTATTGATTGGTGCAACCATTTTTCCATAAGGTGTTCTTAGGCTTATTTGTGATGAACAGCATCGACAACTATTGAAGCAGCGGCTTTGAAATCGATGTTCTGTGTATTAATAACCAGGTCATAGAGTTTTGGGTCTTCCAGCCTGGCTCGAAAATATCTTTTAGTAAATTGACGGCGGCTGCTATCGGAGTTAATTATTTCTTGCTTCGCCACCTTTTTATCTAACTTCATATCCTTCATTACGCGATTCACCCGCATTTCCAGTGGTGCAACAACCAGTACATGAAGTGCCCGCTGATAGTCCTTGAGAATAAACTGGCTACCCCGCCCGCGAATAACTATCTGTTGGGTTTGAGCCAACTCTCTGATAACCGATATGAGCGCATTTAGATAACATTTATCATCCAGAGGCATTGCAGAAGCAGGCAGATATGCGCTTGAAACGCCTCGCCTTATTGCGCGGCGTGCCAATGCTTCTCCAATTCGTTCCAAGAGGTTGGAAGGTGGTTTCTCCAGGATTATTATTTCATTTTCGCTTCGGTTAATTGATGCAGCCACTTCGGCTATTATTTCTCGATCAACATAGTCGACTTTAAGTCTATCGGCGACTATCCTACCTATTTCAGGTGCCCCACTTCCCAATTGTCCTCTTATTGTGACTATCGACATTTGATCATCTCCTCCCTTGGCACTGGGCTAGTCGGGGCTTTAAATAGCCAGATTTCTCAACCTTAACCCTCAATTTACTAAATAAATATTAGCGTTTTATATGAAATGATGTAAAGTATCGGGGCCTACCGGGTAACTATGTCAAGCTTTTTCGGGTTATCTGATTTTCCCCTCCGCCCTTTCTTGCAGTGCTCCTTTCTCTGAATAACCAATTCTTCAATACAATCGGGGTAATGACTGTTGTAAGCAGACTCATTAAAACCACTGCTGAGTATGTGTTCTGGAATATCATGCTTCCGTTCAATGCTATCAATGCTACAATCATCGTGACCTCTCCCCTGGGAGTCATGCCAAAACCGACAATAAGCGAATCCTTTATATTCATGCCAATCATTTTCGCAGCGAACCCGCAACCAACAACTTTTGTTACAATTGCAACTAACGTCAAAGCTGCCAGAAACAATAGGAACTCCAGATTAATTACCTGAACATTCATTAAAACGCCCAGGGAGATGAAGAAGATAGATGCAAATATAATTCTGAGATATTCCGCCCCTTCTCTAAATATCTGCTCATGTTTAAGATTGATCCCGGCAAAGGAGACACCAGCAAAAAATGATCCAATTATAGAGGATAATCCTGCCAGTCCCGCTAACATTGCATAAAGAAAAGCTATCATGATAGCAAAGAGAAAGATGGATTCAGGATATTTTTCAGCTACTCCGGTTCTATCCAGCCTGATCAGGATTTTGGCGAAGGCAAACCTGCCCAGCAAAATGCCTGCGACAATGAATCCGATTGCCTTTGCAAGTGCTATTAAAATTACAGGTAGTGAAAGTGTGTTTGATACGAACCCCTCAGATACGGATAAAGCCAGCAGAACCAGAACATCATCTATTACCGCAGCACCTATTATTGCCTGGGCCACGGCGCTCTGTAATTTCCCCATTTCCTTTAGCACATTAGCGGTAATAGCTATACTTGTAGCTGTCAGTGACGTGCCGATAAAAATGGATGCCTTGTAATCAAATAAAAATACTTGGGCTAAAAAGAAACCACCAAGCCAGGGTACTAAAACTCCAAAGGTTGCTATTAAAAGATATTTGAAATTGGCAACCTGTTTAAATCCGAATTCTAATCCTATCGTAAAAAGCAGTACAACAGCGCCTAAGTGCGCCAGGTTAACAACGAACTCAGTAGGGGAGATCAATCCGATGCAACTGGGACCAAGTAGTATGCCAACCAGAATTATCCCAACGACCGCCGACTGGTTTACCCAATATGCGATTAGATAGCCAGCCAGAGCTATTAGTAATAGCAGACTCATCTGGAATTCTGTGGACGCTAGAATTGATTGTGCAGTGCTCAATTAACTTTATCCCACATCTTCAAGAATCTATAGCAAATAATATACCTTATGCACAATATTAGTGTCGAATTGAATAAACCATAAAAATGCTAAGGTAATCTATTCTAATTCATCGCATAGCCTGTATGAAAAAAGGCATCCCCTTTCATAACACTCTTTGTAAAGAATATTTCGGCGTGTTGATGAACCTGAACCATGGTGCTAACATGGTGACAGGCTTACGGTTATTAAATGTTATATGAATACTGATCATATAATATACGTGGTTCTATTCTTATTATTTCTGATTGCCGCAGCCCTTTTTTGTAGCATTGAGACTGCTTTCGTTAGTCTACAAAAATTGCGTCTGAGCCATCTACTGGAAAGTCAGAATCCCAATGCCAAAGTGGTAGCAAGGATCATTAGTAAGCCGGAAAAGTTTCTGGCCACCGTATTGCTCTGCATTAATTTTTTTGAAACTGCAATAGCTACGATAGGCACGTTACTGGCTATTTTGTTATGGGGTGAAAACCTGGGTGCCGCCATAGCTACAATAGCTGTAACAATTCTGACTTTAATTTTTGCCGAGCTTATTCCAAAGAGCATTGCAGCACGTCATGGCGAGAAAATAGCATTGAGATTAGCTCGCTTTACTGAGATAACGTCGATTATCTTATATCCATTTGTTTTTGTTCTTAATCACGTTGAATCGCTATTAACCGGGTCCGGCAGAAATAGTGCTGACAAAAAGCCAACCATCACCACTGAAGAATTCCATACGGCCGTCAATATTGGTGAAGTGGAGGGTGTATGGGAACAGGAAGAAGCGGAGATATTACATAATGTCATTAAATTTGCTAACAGGCGTATAAAAGAGATTTTCACACCTCGTGTGGATATTATCTGGATCAAGAAAGGAACTACGCTGAATCAGCTATTCACTCTTTACGCATACTTCCCGCATACCAAATACCCGGTTTTTGAAGGTACTAATGATAACGCAATTGGTGTCCTTTTTATAACAGATGTTATCCAGGCACAGGCAAATAACACCATCCAAAATGATGGCAGCATTGATAGTCTTGTTCGCCCTGCTTATTTTGTTCCTGTAAGTAAGTTGCTGGGTACGCTCCTGGCAGATATGAAGAAGAATAAACATCAGGTCGCATTGGTAGTTGATGAGTACGGCGGTATCGCCGGCATGGTAACCATCGATCAACTCGTTGTAGAGATAGTGGGTGAAATCGGAACTGAAATCATCGATGAGAAAGGGGAAATCATTTCCGTTGATGCCAACACTTTCCAGATAGATGGTGGTTTACGCATTGTAGAGGCGAATGAAGATTTGGGGTTGAATTTGCCCTTGGGTGAATATGAAACCATTGCGGGCTTTATAATGACTCATACGGGAAGAATTCCCAAACAGGGTGAGCACCTTATTTATAAAGACTTAGAGCTAACCATCTTGGAAATGAAGGGGCTGAAAATCGAAAGAATCCTGGTGGACAGAGAGACTCGGGCAGCAAAATGATAACACATCCCACTTTAGATAGTTTCACAAATATGCGCGGTTACATTATGCAGTGCTTTAGCTATCCAGTGCTAAGGAATAATTGCCAACATTAATATTCAAGTGATTAACTTCAATCCAAGAGGTTGAAGAAGCGATGAATATTAAATATAAAGGGGAAATGGGTCATTGTGCGAGAGCGGACGGTGTTCGCCGCATTGCAACTATATGGGCTAAAATAATAAACATTCCATTCCCTGTTATGCAGTGTATAATGTCCCATAGATGAATGGATAGGAGGTAAGTATGGCTCGTCATCAGGTAATCATCACAAATATTCCTCGTCTGTTAATTGGTGCTAATGATATTGTGTTTGAGGTGAAGGAAAACAATGCGAAGCTTGGAGAACTTAGGGTCAGTCAGGGGAATATTTTCTGGCTTCCCAGTGGCAGTCGCCGCGGCATTGGGCGTGTGTTGAAATGGAGTAAATTTGACCAATTGATCAAAGTGCACGGTAAAAGAAAAAGGTATCTTTCCAAGACTTAATACCGGATGAGGTATATTAGTGCCCGGGGGTTGAATAATAAGATATGCCCTCACTATTTTCCAGGATAGATTTAAAAAATGGGAATTATTGAATCGGTTTATGATTAAGAAATTGCTGATAACAGCATTGCTTGTTTTATTGACATCCGTGCTTGGCTATCTCCATTTTACCTATCCAAATGTATATATCGAGAAACTATTTTACACATTCTTAACATTCCTTATAATTTACTGTGCGTTTAAATGGCTGCTGGAAGGATATGCCACTTCTCATATCGCTGATCCGAAAATCAAATATTCGCTGCGCAGGATAATATCTATCCTTCACCCAGTGCTTTCTGTGTCTGCCGCCATTCTTATCTGGTTCGAAAATGACCAGGCACTGGTTATATCTTTCGGATTGGTGGGCGCTGCAATCGCGGTTGCGCTTCAAGATGTTTTTAAAAACATTGCCGGAGGTTTAGTCATATTTTTTACAGGAACGTATCGTGTCGGTGAATGGATTGAGATCAAGTCCAAGACAGGTGAGATAATAGATATCGGGCTTATGTACACTACTCTCCTGGAAGGGGGGGAATGGGTGGCAGCAAGTCAACTCAGCGGGCGGTTATCCATACTACCTAATTCATATGTGTTATCTGAGCAGATAAATAACTATTCAAAAGACTTTAATTTCGTCTGGGATGAGATAGCTATCCCTGTCACCTACGATAGTGACTGGAAGAAGGCTGTTATTATCATGACGTCCGTGGCTAAAAATCAGACCGCTGAACTGGTAGAGGGGGCTACAAAATCCCTGGCTTCACTGTCTAACAAGTATTTTTACCTGAAAAAGGCTGATGCAGATCCTGTAGTTTTTATGAGGTTGACCGACAATTGGATTGAGCTAACTGTGAGATATATTAGTGAAATTAAAAGCAGGAGGCTTCTAAGGAGTAAGTTAAGTCAACTGATCTTGGAAAGAATACAAAAAGATGGAAATATAACTATCTCCTCTGAGACAATCACCGTAACAAACAAGCCGGTTACAATGGGATTGAATGATCACATTTGAAGCTGATAATAGAAGGAACAATACTTGCGAGGGCGGAATATCATTAAATGAATAACATTGTACTGGGGGAATTCTTATCTGTCGGGTGACAGAAAAGGTTCAGTTTAACTCGAAACCGATATACTATAGAGACAGTAAACGTATAAAGTGGTGGCATTGTCCCTACCGAAAGCGTAGACATGAAGAAGTTTCTAATAAGCGATAAGCATCTTTATATCTTGCTTGGCCTATTCTTATCCTGCATCGTCCTTTACTATTTTGGTGAACTGATAAATCTCTTTAGATGGGATTATCTCCGATGGGACATTTTCTACACGGTTCATGGCATATATCGAATACTATTCCTCGTACCTATTTTGTATTCCAGTTATTACTATAGGCTACGTGGCGCCATACTGGCGAATACAGCCGCACTTCTTATATTTCTGCCACGTGCTTGCTTTGTCTCACCATATCCCGATGCCACTTTAAGAATGCTTATTTTTAATATAGTGGCTGTTGTTATCAGCATGCTGATGGTGTTCCTGTTGGATAAGAGCGATAAGCTCAGTGCTTCACTCAATGCCTTGAAACAGGCAGAGGAGAAAAATCGCAATATACTGGATCAGATGTACGATTCATATTTTGAAGTAGATCCGAGCGGTGTGCTTACCTTTGTTAATAACTCTGCATGTCATATGATAGGATATTCGCGTGAAGAACTGGTTGGCAATAATTATAGTTTTGTGGTAACCAAGGACGATATCGATATACTGGCATTGGCTTTCAATGAGGTATTCAGGACGGAGGAGCCAAATAAGGGCATAGACCATAGATTAATCCGTAAAGATGGTAGCGTTATATTTGTCGAGACATCGATTTCATTGCGGAAAGACGTGGGGGGAGAGATAATTGGTTTTCGGTCGATCAGTCGAGATATAACGGAGCGTAGGCAAATACGGTTGAAACTTGAACAAATGGCGACACATGACTACCTCACCGGTTTGCCAAACAGAGTATTGCTAATACATCGATTCACCTTATCATTGGCGCTGGCCCACCGCAATAAAGCCAGGCTTGCCGTCATGTCGCTGGATCTCGATAGGTTCAAATCCATCAATGATGCATTCGGTCACGAAGCAGGTGACCAGGTATTGAAAGTTGTAAGTATACGGCTTACTGGACTTATTAGAGCAAGTGACACAGTAGCCCGCATCGGGGGAGATGAGTTTATACTGTTGATGCTGGAGACTAAACGCAGGGAAGATGCAACTGCTGTAGCTAAAAAAATACTGGATTCCTTTGTAGAACCTCTGCTAATTGAAGGTCATCAGCTATATCTGTCGACCAGCATAGGGATCGCTATTTATCCTGAAGATGCAGAGGATCTGGAAACCCTGATTAAGAAATCAGATGCTGCGATGTATTACTCAAAGAGTCACGGTCGGAATCAGTTCAATTTTTTTAACGATGAAAGCATGCAGTTGAACGAAAACTAAAACCAACAGCTACATTTTTGTTGCATTAAGTCAGGCAATGGCAAATCATTGTCAGTAAAAAGGTCCTCTGACAGGCTATTAAATCGTCATAACCAAATAACCCGGCTGCGAGCTAAAACATAATAATCCAACTATCATAACAGCTGGATAAATCATTGGTTAGTCGCTTGCATAAATGTCGCCGCAGTTGACTGATGTGAGAGCGGGAAGTATAATGTAAGTAATCGTTTACAAACATAATAAAATGCCAGTACTAATTGTTGTATTTTATAATATCTTTGGAACGATGGGCCTGCAGTAGAAAGAAGTTCTTTATGTGACGTCCATGAATTTTGATTTATTAAATATAATACCTCTTGTTATCGCAGTTGTTATCGGCATAGCGGCATTTTTTTTCAGCATGTTCCTGCTTAGCAAGCTATTTAAAAGGTTCATGACTGAAGACGAATATGCCAAGTTCAAGAGTAGCACGACAAATATTTTTATCCCACTGCTTATTAGCCTCATAATCATATTTATCCTGTATATTTTCTATCAAGAGCATGCAGAAGAGAACTATCAATCATTATTTGAGCCGGTTACCTCATGGCTTTTGCAACAAGGGGTAACAATTCTATTGGTTACAGTGATAGCTTTAGTTTTAAATATGCTGCTTAATGTTACCATCCCACCCATGATACATAATATCACCAGCATGCGAAGTGAACAGGATAGTTCCCAGATAGAGATAGATAAAAGATCGGGTATGCTGAGCGGTTTTCTAATTCATATCGGTCAAGGTATAATCATCATCATTGCAATATTCATAGTATTATCTAAATGTGGAATCGACATCGCACCTATGCTAGCTGGGGCAGGCGTAGTAGGTCTTGCAGTAGGACTTGGAGCTCAAAAGTTAACTGGAGACGTAATAAACGGCATTTGTATCATGTTAGATGATTATTATAGTGTTGGTGATGTAGTAAAAATAGCCGGAACATCAGGCCTGGTTGAAGAAGTAAATATCCGGCGAACGATATTACGTGATATGGACGGTATTGTACATATCATCCCCAACTCTGAAATCAGGGTTGCCAGCAATCTAACCAGAAACTGGTCACGTGTGAACATAAATATTCCAGTGTCTTACAACGAGGATATCGATAACGTGATTGCAGTATTGAATAAAGTTGGTTTACAGCTGGCAAAAGATGAGCAGTTTAAAGATTCGATTATTACTGCTCCGCAAGTACTCAGAGTTGACAATTTCGCAGATTCAGCTATAGAAGTCAAAATGCTTGGAGATACTAAACCCATGAAACAATGGGAAGTGACCGGAGAACTGCGAAAACGAGTAAAGAAAGCCTTCGACGAAGAACATATCGAGATCCCCTGGCCACATATCAAGATTTACTCGGGTGACAAGAATTCTTAATGACAGCGGGCTCTACTGAAGGGTAACAGGCAACGGGGTATAAGTCTACCGGTGTTTCTGGGGAAGCGCTTTAAGAGGGGTTTTTTATGAGAGTAGGTCTTTTTGGATTTGGCAGAGCAGGGAAAGCCGTTGCGATAATCCTGCTCCAAAGTAAGGAATCACATCTTAGTTGGGTCATCAGAAAATCAACAGTACTTCAGCATCGGTCAGTCCCGGAGTTTCTGGGTATTGAATCGGACGAACCTGGATTGATCTTCACCAAAGATGAATTGCCGCCACAAAAACTTTTCGATGAACACCCTGTGGATGTTTTGATCGACTTTTCGTCTGCCGATGCGATACTAGCTTACGGGGAAGAAGCAGCTAAGCGCGGGATAGCTATTGTCAGTGCCATATCGGAGTATCCTCCCGAAACAATAGCTTTCTTGAACAATTTGGCAAAGCAAACAAAGGTGCTATGGTCTCCCAATATTACAATCGGTATCAATTTCTTGATGCTGGCGGCTAAGGTCCTGCAAAGTATTGCCCCTTACATAGATATCGCAATAATTGAAGAACATTTCAAGGCCAAAAAGGAGGTTTCCGGTACGGCTAGAAAAATTGCAGAAGCATTGTCTTTACCCGATGAATCAATTAAGACAATCAGGGCAGGCGGGATCGTCAGCCGACACGAAATACTTATGGCCTTCCCCTATCAAACGTTACGCCTGATACATGAATCGGTATCCAGAGAAGCATTCGGCAATGGTGCCCTATTTGCTGCCCAGAATCTCGTCAATAAGAAAAAGGGGTTGTACAGCATGGAGCACATTTTGATGCCATATTTCGACCTGTCGACGCCAAAAAGGACCTTCCCGATACAGTTGGAAAAACTACAGGAGTACTTTCTTTCCCTGAAGAATCGCTTAATTCAATAAATAACGTGAACCTTCTGAATTGATCGGGAACCAGTCACTGTGAGCTTACTATCTCTAGGAGTCTGAAAAGGTCATGTAAAGAGATGAAGCTGCCTTGTAGAAGGATCTAAAATCAAGAAGGGGGTTAGGCATGATTTGACCTTTCCCCGTAAAACCGCAGCACCCTGCCTTATGGGAAGGGTGTTAACTAAAGAAAAAACCTGTCGCATGGGACAGGTTTTGAAGCTAATGGAGCGGGAGACGGGATTCGAACCCGCGACACCCTGCTTGGAAGGCAGGAACTCTTCCGCTGAGTTACTCCCGCGAACAGTCAACCATTTTAGCCCGCCGCCCTGGGTATGTCAAAGCAGTTTATGGTGGCTCAGGCCATACCTCAGAGCCAGGCGGTCATCGAGGGTGAAGCGGTGGCCAATAACACAGTCAGCAGGTAATAAAGAGGGGGGACGGCACTTGCCGTCCCCCCTCTTCTATTTCATCGAGTTATGCGGGATTAATACCGTCGGCGTGTCTTGAAGACGAGTATGAGTGTGACGATCACCAGGATGGCGCCGATGGCGATGAGCACCCAGACCCACAGCGGTATGGGCGGTTCAGCAGGCGCTTCTGCGGGAGGCGCAGGCGCCGGCTCGGTCTCGAAGCTGAAGGTGGCGGACCAGTCGCTCGGGATGTTCTGGCCGTTGACCTCCAGAGCTTTCACACGCCAGAAGTAATTGGTGCTGTAATTCAGCGTGCCGCTGTATTCGTAACCGGTGGTGGTGGTGGCGGCGGTTACAACCAGGCTCTTGAACTCAGGGTCCGTGGCGAGGTCGAACTGATATTTAGTAGCCTCTTTCCAGGGACTCCATGAGAATGAGGATGGTTTGACCTTGCAGCCGGTGCAGGAGTTGTTGGGCGCCAGCAGCTGTACGCCGTAGTACGGGGTGTTGACGATGAATCCCGCCTTGACGGTGAATCTGCGGACCTCTGACCATGGGCTGGCAGCGATCTGCTGGGTGGCCGATTTGGCCGAGCGTATCCTCCAGTAGTAGATGGCGCCGGCTTCAGGCAGCGCACCCGGGGCTATCCAGGCCGCCGGTGAGGTCATGTTGGTGGCGTCCATGGCCAGGAGCATGGATCCGGTAACCGCTGTTACCGCTCCATTCGGGTTGTTCAGTGCCGGGTTGATCCTGAGAGAGAAAACGGCGTCCTTGGCGATCTGGAGCTGGTAAACGGTGCTCAGGCAGAGCTGTTCCCAGCTCAGGTCGACCTGCTGGTTGCGTCCCGTTACAGGGTCGGCGCCCACCAGGTACTGGTCAGCCGGGGTCTTCAGGATGGGGCCCTTCTTGGCCAGGCAGTCGGTGTAAGCCCAGAGCATGCCCTGATTGAAATTGGGTGTATATCCGGGGAATGCCGTATCCCACCTTAAAGCCGGATTGTTGAGGTGGTTATTCCAGCGGCCGTTCAGCGGGGCGACCGTGGTGACAGCAGCGCCCCTCTCGTCGTCGATGGCATAGAGTGTGGTGTTGGTGTCCAGCGTGCAGCAGCCGCAGTATTTGAGCGACGTTGGCTCAAGCGTGAAGAGGACACCCAGGGTGTCGAGCGGGGCGAAGATGTCCAGGCAGTCCCAGACGATGCCCGGCTTTGGCATGCCCTCGCGCGGCTTGAGTGTGCGGCAGACAGCGCTGTTCCTCCAGGTGCCGATGGAGTTGGTGATGTTGTCATGCGCGCTGTACAGGGCCGGCATGGGATCGCCGGTCCAGGCCTGTGCCAGGCCGAACTGGCCGACCGGGTGCGGCGGCTGGGTAGCTGCGGTCCAGTTGGCGAGGCCGCCGAAGACCACGCCCTGGAAGATGTAGCCGCTGCCGTTGATGGCGCTCATCATGTCGTTGTCGGACCACCTCTGCCAGGACGGTACCGTGTTGCGGTAGACCGTGCCGGGGGCAGCGGAGGCGCCGACGAAGTTGTCGTCAGCCATGTATACGAAGCTGTTGTTCTTGAAGTCCACGTCGAAGATGACGTGCTCGTTGCCGTGGCCGACTAAGGACTGGCCTCCGCTCGCGCTGAAGGACACGCCCTTGTCAGCGGAGTAGGATGCCGGGTAGGAGGAGCCGCCGCCGGCGCCTACCAGTACCTTGCCGTCGGGTACTGCCACGATGGTGTGTGTGGTCTCAAGGTCGGTGGCATAGCCCGGCAGGTTGGTGGACCAGGAGGTGCCGGTGTAGGGCAGCCTCTGTACCAGGCCCAGTTGGTTCACGATGTACATGGTAGTGCTGGATTCGAAAGCGAAGTCCTGCACGATGTACCTGGGCGTGATGTTGGCCCAGTAATCGCCGAAGTCGGGCGACCAGGCCAT
>Ga0268278_1000136_pt1 | contig 55498 bp, 45 predicted proteins | sample saktaG_3_FD_190135 | JGI IMG/M metagenome (GOLD analysis project Ga0268278, IMG submission 190135) | Saline water microbial communities from Sakinaw Lake, British Columbia, Canada - sak_2010_1_5_55m | ecosystem: Environmental > Aquatic > Non-marine Saline and Alkaline > Saline ...
AGTCCTCTTCGCCGTACGAATTCAGAATGGTGACCAAGGAGGGTCGGATAAGGTGGATAATGCAGATAGTCTCTCCCATCCAGTACGAAGGAAAGCCGGCTGTATTGGGTAACGCCACAGATATCACCGAACGGAAGCAGGCAGAGGAGGCAATCAGAGAGAAAGAGCATTTCTTTACATCCATACTTGATGAAATGATCACGTTTTTGGCCGTATTGAAGCCTGATGGTGAAATTGTCTTTGTAAACAATGCACCTCTGAAGGTTATCGGAAAGTCACTTGAACAGGTCAGGGGGATGAAGTTCTATGACATGGACTGGTGGACATATTCTAAGGACATACAACAATTGATCAAGGGAGCTTTGGAACGTTGTGCATCGGGAGAAAATGTCTATCTCGAAGTTCAGGTCCAGACTCAGGACGGGCATACCTGGATCGATTTTAATACGCATCCGATTTTGGGGGAAGACGGGAGCGTACAGTATCTTATCCCCGAGGGTCGCGATATCACCGAGCGCAAGCAAACTGAAGATCTCTATAAATCTCTTGCGGAAAGTTCTCTTGCAGCCGTCTTTATCGTGCGGGACGGGAAGTTTCGATACATCAACACCAGCGCCGTCGAATATGCCGGCTATACGGCGGAGGAGCTCATAGATCAATACTCCGACATCATCGTTCATCCGGAAGACAGGGAGATGGTAAAAAAGAAGGGGCAGGAGATGCTCCTGGGAAAGTCCTCTTCGCCGTACGAATTCAGAATGGTGACCAAGGAGGGTCGGATAAGGTGGATAATGCAGATAGTCTCTCCCATACAGTACGAAGGAAAACCGGCCGTATTGGGTAACGCTATCGATATCACTGAACGTAAGCAAACCGAAGAACTCTATAAATCTCTGGCAGAAAGCTCTCTTGCAGCCGTCTTTATCGTGCAGGACGGGAAGTTCCGATATATTAATACCAGCGCCGTCGAATATGCCGGTTATACGGCGGAGGAGCTCATAGATCAATACTCCGACATCATCGTTCATCCGGAAGACAGGGAGATGGTAAAGAAAAAGGGGCAGGAGATGCTCCTGGGAAAGTCCTCTTCGCCGTACGAATTCAGAATGGTGACCAAGGAGGGTCGGATAAGGTGGATAATGCAGATAGTCTCTCCCATCCAGTACGAAGGAAAGCCGGCTGTATTGGGTAACGCCACAGATATCACTGAACGGAAGCAAACTGAGGAGGCGCTGCGGGAGAGTGAAGAAAAATACCATTCTCTGGTATCTTTTACAAAAGATTTCATGTACCTCGTAGACAGAGATTGCAGATATCTTTTTATGAACGAGGGATATAGAGAACGGTACGGGCTTGACCTGAATGAAGTTACAGAAAAGACCTACGCCGATTTCCACTCCGAGGATCAAGTGAAAGATTTTTCCGCAGTGGTGGCAAGGGTATTCGAAACGGGCGACTCTATACAAAAGGAAGTGAAAAGCATCGAGGATGGCAGATATTATCTTAAGACATTGAGTCCTGTTAAAGACAAAAATGGTAAAATAACCGCCGTAACGGTTGTCGCAAAGGATATTACCGACCGAAAGATTACGGAAGAGGAACTGCAACGGGCCAAGGAGGAGGCTGAATCCGCCAACATTGCCAAGTCCGATTTTCTGGCCAGTATGAGCCATGAGATAAGGACACCAATGAACGCCATCATCGGGATGGCCGATCTTCTGTTGGAAACCCCGCTGGACCACGAACAAAAACAATTTGTACGAACATTCCAGGCAGCCGGTGAAAACCTTTTAAGCATCATTAACAATATTCTTGATATTTCAAAAGTGGAAGCCGGCCACGTTTATCTCGAAACGATCGACTTTGACCTTAACGATGTGATTGAAAAAACAGGCGAAGTAATGGCCGTCCGCGCCCATGGAAAAGGCCTGGAACTGGCCATCAATATTCTACCGGATGTCCCGACAGCCCTTCTTGGCGATCCCGTCCGCTTGCAACAAATACTGATGAACCTTATAGGGAATGCGATAAAGTTCACCGAGAAGGGAGAGGTTATCGTTCAGGTCGAGAGGCAGGGGTCAGATGTCGAAAACCAGGAGTCAGGGATCAGGAGTCAGGGATCAGGGAATGACAAAGTGGAATTGCTCTTTTTCGTAACCGACACGGGGATCGGAATACCTCCGGAAAAAATCGACACAATCTTTGACGTTTTCACGCAGGCCGATTCATCGACCACCCGTAAATATGGTGGGACGGGTCTTGGACTGACCATCTCAAAACAACTGGTGGAACTCATGGGTGGGCAGGTCCGGGTGGAAAGCAAGCCGGGTAAGGGAAGTACCTTTTCGTTTACTGCAAAGTTTCCGATTGGCTCCGTGCCGGAAGAACGGTTCGAAAGACTCCCAGTGGATTTAAAGGGGTTGAAAGTGCTTGTGGTTGATGACAACAAAACAAATCGTATGATATTGAACAAGATGCTTTCCAGATTGGGCGCCCTGGTGACCGAGACGAATGATGGCAAGCATGCACTTGCCGAATTTAAGCGCGCCGCCGATGCAGGCGCTCCGTTTCAATTAGCTCTGATCGACGGGCGTATGCCTGTTATGGACGGATTCGAGTTGGCCAAACGTATAAAAGAAGAGGTGGAAGATGTTAAGGATACGGCCGTTATGATGCTCACCTCAGACAATCGATACGGTGATATTAGCCGATGCAAGGAACTCGGTATATCATTTTATCTTGTAAAACCCGTGAAAAAAGCTAATCTGCTGGATGCTATCGCTGCCGTCCTCGGTCGCAAGACGGCTTCTGCCATTGGCATGGTTCCCGGTGTAAAACCTGTGGACTTCAGTAAAACCCGCCCCTTCAACATTTTGCTCGTTGAGGATTCCGAGGATAACCGTCTTCTTATCCGGTCATACTTCAAGAGGACTTCAGACCATATAGACATAGCGGAAAATGGCAAGATTGCCGTTGAAAAGTTTAAGTCAGGAAAGTATGATCTTGTGCTGATGGATGTACAGATGCCAGTGATGGACGGCCATACTGCCACCCGTGAGATCAGAAAATGGGAGCGTGAAAGCGGGAGAAGTCAAACCCCGATTATCGCACTCACCGCCCATGCCATGGCGGAAGATGCTAAAAAAAGTCTCGACGCAGGGTGCACCGATCACCTGACAAAACCTATAAGGAAGGTAAAACTTATGGAGACGGTTTATAAACATACTATGGGTGGGATGGACATGAAGGAAGATAAACCGGAACCGATATTTGACATGGATTATGCATTAGAAATAACTGACGGGGACATAGAATTCTTAAAAGAGCTGGTGGAGATATTCACCTCCGGGTATCCTGAAAAATTAGCCTTTATTGCCCGGGCAATAAAGGAAAAAGATTTTAAGACCATCGGTGAGACCGCGCATAGTTTAAAAGGGTCATCCGGTAATCTGGGTCTGACACGTGTTTATGAACTCTCTTCCGAGATAGAAAGGCTTGCGAAAGAAGAGAAGATTGAAGACGTAGAGAAACTTTACGGAGAGCTTGGAAAAGAGTTAGACGGATTTAAGGAATTTGTTTCAAGACCCGGGTGGGAGAAAGAATGAAAATCCTGATTGCAGAAGACGACAAAGTCTCTCGCATGGTCCTGATAAGAACATTGGAGAAGCGAGGGTATGAGGTTTTATCGGCACGGGACGGGCAGGAGGGATGGGAGATATTCCAGAAAGAAAAAGGAAATATCTCTATTGCCATCCTTGACTGGATGATGCCGGGGATAAACGGGCTGGAATTGTGCAGGCGGATAAAAGAGGCCGCTACTTCTCACTATGTTTATGTTATATTCCTGACGGGGAAAAAAGACATAGAAGATATTGTTGAAGGGCTTAAAACAGGTGCGGATGACTATCTGACAAAGCCATTTGACAAAAGAGAGTTATCTTACAGAGTAGAGGTGGGACAGAGGATTGTTGAGCTTGAAAAGGCCCTGAAGGAGTCGAACCAGAAGCTCCACGAAATGGCTGTTACGGATAGTCTCACCGGGATTTTTAACAGAAGGGCCATTTTGGAACGTTTAAGAAATGAGATTTCCCGTGCAGGCCGCGAAAAAAGCCAGCTTTGTCTGATGATACTCGATATTGATCACTTCAAAAGGGTTAACGATGAGCACGGGCATACCGTGGGTGATCAGACCCTGATCAAAGTCGTAAACAGGATAAATTTTCAACTGAGACCCTACGATACAATGGGAAGGTATGGTGGTGAGGAGTTCCTGCTTTGTTTCCCCGGGGTAAACCCCGAAGCAGGCAGGAAAATTGCGGAAAGGGTTCGTACCTGCATCTGCAAAAAGCCTTTTGAGATTGATGATAAAAGATTTAATGTTAGCATAAGCCTGGGGGTGACCAGCATTGTACCATCAACAGATGGTGACACAAATGACCTCCTGGAAGCTATGATAAAGACTGCTGACGACGCCCTCTATAAGGCAAAGAACGCGGGCAGGAACAGAGTGGTGGTTTACGGATCAGGGTAAATTCCGATATTTAGATTCGAAAAGAAGGAGCTAAAAAATGGGGGGAAAGGCAAGGATTTTAGTTGTTGAGGACGAGCAGGTTGTTGCCGAAGACATAGCGAGGATTTTGCGAAATTTTGGATATGATGTTCTTGCTATTGTTTCTTCCGGTGAAGCTGCGGTTAAGATAGCGGAGGAAAAACTCCCTGATTTAGTATTGATGGACATCATGCTGGAAGGTGAACTGAATGGTATAGAAGCTACCGATCAGATATATTCCCGTTTTGGTATCCCTGTTGTTTATATTACTGCCTATGCGGATGACGAGAGGTTGCAGAGGGCAAAGCAGACGGGACCGTTCGGTTATATACTCAAGCCGTTCGAGGGAAGAGAGCTGTACGCCTCCGTTGAGATGGCACTCTACAAACATAAAATGGAAAAGATATTAGTAGAAAATGAAAGTCGCTATCGTCTGCTTACCGAAAATATATCAGACGTCATCTGGACCATGGATATGGACATGAGGACTACCTATGTCAGCCCTTCTATTACAAATCTTTCAGGTTATACGGTTGCGGAGCGAACAAACCTGACTCTCGATAAAATATTAACTCCCGATTCTTTCGAGGTCACCTGCAAAAATCTCAAAGAAGAAATGGCCATCGAGGCTTCAGGTTCTGAGGATCCGTCTCGAGCACTGGTAATGGAACTGGAACAGGTACACAAGAACGGTTCAACCTTCTGGACCGAGGTAAAGGTTTCATTCATACGCTCCCCGGATGGTCGTCCGATTGCTTTTGTGGGGGTATCGCGCGACATCACCGAACGCAGGCGGTCAAAAGAGGAACTGAAGCAAAGTTACGAAAAGCTGAAAAGTATCCTGGATGGAGCGATTAATGCCCTCGCGTCAGCAGTTGAAACGAGGGATCCCTATACTGCCGGTCATCAACAGCGGGTGGCCAGGCTTTCCTGTGGCATAGCCAGAGAGCATGGGTCTTCAGAGGATCAGATCCAGAGAATCCGAATAGCTGCAATCGTTCATGATATTGGCAAGATAAATATTCCTTCCGAAATCCTCAGCAAGCCCTCACAGTTAACAGACATTGAGTTTGATATGATAAAGACTCATCCGGAGGCAGGCCACAACATATTGAAGAAGATAGATTTCCCCTGGCCAATTGCGCAGATCGTGCTTCAGCATCATGAAAGGATGGATGGTTCCGGATATCCTCAAGGTCTTAAAGGTGAGGATATTCTTTTTGAAGCAAGGGTCATAGCAGTAGCTGATGTTGTTGAGGCTATGGCTTCTCACAGGCCTTACCGCCCCGCCGGGAAGATAGAAGATGCGTTGGAAGAAATCTCACGGAACAGAGGCATTCTTTATGATCCTCAAGTGGTTGATGCCACACTGAGACTTTTTAGCAGTGGTAAGGGTAGTCAGTTCCTTCAATGATACAGATGATTCCCGGTGGCTGTATAGTGAACGCTGGGGCTCTGTAAACCGCCGGGATGTTGCCACCAGAGGGGACAACGCTACTAACGAACTAAAGGGTGGCATGGACAAACCAAGACCTTTGAATTTTGCCAGAAATAGTCTAAATTGTCATTCCCGTGAAAACGGGAATCCAGTATTCTCAATTAGTTATAGATTCCCGCTTTCGCGGGAATGACGGGAAGAGGGCATTTTTCAAAGCTCTCAAACCATGTGCCGGACCTTGATCCGGTATTGTTTGTCCGTGCGAAGAAGACCCACAATCTCGTGGAAAAAATAGTGGCTGTCATTATTTTAACACAGATGGCACGCAACGAGGGTGGATTGAAGCTCCCCGCCGCAAGCAGCGGGGAACGAAGTAATTTGAAGAAATAATGCGCTCGCTGTTCAGTTCAAAGGAGGGCATGAAATGGCAAGGAATATTTTTTTAGTAATTTTGTCTGCCTGTATATTAATTACATTAACCGCCAGCAACGTGTCGGCAGAAAAAAAAAGGTTTGAAGAAATAGCACAGGTGTATATTTCTGAATATCCGCCTTTTATGTTCACAAAAGATGGAAAAGTAACAGGTATTGCAACGGAAATAGTCCGTGAGATCATTAAACGCCTTGACGTATCTTATGATATTAAATCGTTGCCATGGAAAAGGGTATACAAATACCTGTTAGAAGAGCCGAATGTTATGATGGTTATAGCTACGCGAACAAAAGCCCGTGAAGATCTTTTTAAATGGGCGGGACCGGTAGTAAATGCGCCTCTGGTATTTTTTGCCAGGAAGGATTCAAAAATAGAGATCAAAAGTCTGGAAGACGCCAAAAAAGTTGACAGGATTGGTCTGGTTCAAGGGTACTCCGTGGAAAAACATCTTCGTCAACGGGGTTTCACTAATATCGATACTATGGGCGCCAGCGAGAAGACTAATCCCCTGAAACTCATGAAAGGCCGGATTGACCTGTGGGCGACTGTCGACCTGGTGGGAATCTACAATGCCAAATTGCAGGGAATCAATCCGGAAGATATGAAGATTGTCTACGTTATCATTAAGGATCAACATAAATACATTGCTTTCTCGAAACAGGTACCCGATGAGATTGTTCAGAAATGGCAGTATGTATTAGACGAAATGAAGCAGGACGGAACATTTAAGAAAATCCTTGATAAGTGGATAAAATAAAAGATAACAGCGATTTGTCAATATCCAAAGGATTTTGAGAAATGATGAAAAATAGATTAACCAAAAAACTGCTATTTTATATCGTATTGTGCAGCGCATTCTTTACATTGCTGGCTACCGCCTTTCAATTGTATATGGATTATCGAAGGGACCTGGCTGCTGTTCATGAGAGCATTCACTTTATCGAGAAAAGCTACCTTAAATCCATTGCGGCCAGCGCCTGGGACATGGATGAGGAACAAATAAGATTGCAGTTGCAAGGCGCTTTGAAATTACAGGACATAGAATATTTAGAAATCATTGAGACAAGAACAGCCGGAGAAGTTATCATAGCTGCTCAGGGAAACCCGAACTCTAAAAAGGACATCGTTCACGAATTTTCACTGCAATATCTCAATGCTCCTGAGGGGACAATTCATATCGCAAAACTGCGGGTAACCGCCAGTCTGGAAGGAGTGCATCAACGCCTCTGGGCAAAGGCATGGATTATCCTGGTGTCGAATGCCGTACAGATCTTTCTTGCATCATTTTTCATCTTCCTGATTATTCAGTTCCTGATTACACGCCACATTACCAGAATGGCCCAATATACACAGGAACTGGATCTTAATAAATTAGATCAGGAACTGCTTCTGGATCGTAGAACAGATAAAGCACATAAGCCGGATGAACTTGATCAGCTTGCAGAGGCATTTAATAACATGCGTGTCAGGACATTTGAGGATATTCAAAAGGACAGGCAAGCGAAGGAGCATATCAAACGCCTGAACAGCATCCTCATGGCCGTCAGAAACATCAATCAGATGATAGTAGTGGAGAAAGATAGAGACAGTCTGTTCCAGAAAGCTTGTAATATTCTGACAGAGGCAAGAGGCTACGATGCCGCATGGCTTGGATTTTCGCTGGATGGTAAAACCTTTGCCACTGTCAAAGGTGCGGGTTTCAGGGAAGATATATCTCGTTTCGGCGAACATGTAATGAGTGGCGATCATCTTCCATGTATCAGAAGAGCAATCGCTAAGAAACAAAAGCTTGTGATTGTTGACAAACCAGGAGAGTGCGGAGATTGCTTCTTTAAGGATGCACACGTCGACAAGGATGTCGTAATTATCCGTGTCGAGCACGCTGACCGATTTTATGGACTGCTTGCCATATTGTTTTCACCCGATGTCACTGCCGACGAGGAGGAAAAGGGACTCTTGAAAGAGGTTGCTGATGACATAGGTGTTGCCCTGCGCGGAATAGAGCTGGAGGAAGCGCTTGTAAAATCCGAACAGCAACGAGTCGATATTATCAATTTTCTGCCTGACGCTACTTTGGCCATAGATCTTGATGGCAAAGTTATTGCCTGGAATCATGCGATTGAAGAAATGACCGGTGTCAAGGCCGAAGATATGCTGGGCAAGGGAAACTATGAATATGCCGTGCCGTTCTATGGTATCAGAAGGCCTATTTTGATTGATCTTGTGTTTAAACCTGATAGCGAAATAGAGGAAAAATATTCCTTTATTCGCAGGGAGGGAGATGCCCTGCTTGCGGAAGCGGTTGTTCCTTTCGTAAAGACTCCGGATTTATTTTTGTGGGGCAAGGCGAGCCCTATGTACGATCACATGGGGAATATTATTGGCGCCATTGAATCCATCCGGGATATCTCCGATCATAAGAAGGCAGAGAAAAAAATCCTGAACTCCCTCAGAGAGAAGGAAGTGCTCCTTTCGGAGATTCATCATAGAGTAAAGAACAACATGCAGGTGATTTCCAGTCTTTTAAATCTCCAGGCGGGACATATCGAGGATGAACGTATTCTGGAGCTGTTCAAGGAAAGCCAGAGCCGTGTCAGGGCGATGGCGCTCATACATGAGAGACTGTATCAAGCTGAGGATCTGGCCAGCATTGACTTTGCCGTATATATCAGAAATCTTACGGATAATCTGCTGAGCGTATACAGAATTGATACGGATGTCATCAAGCTGAATTTTTATGTTGACGATGTTTTTCTGGACATTAATACAGCCATTCCCTGTGGCTTGATTATCAACGAGCTGGTTTCAAACGCATTCAAGCATGCATTTCCTGATGGGAGAGAGGGTGAGGTTTCCATCACCCTTACGGAGGACAAAGTTAATAAGAGGCATACTCTCACTGTCAGCGATGACGGCATAAGCTTTCCGGAGGGTCTGGACTTCAGAGGCACGGAGACGTTCGGCATGCAGCTGGTGAACATTTTAACGAAACAGCTTCACGGAACCATTGAGCTTGATAGAAGCAGTGGAACTTCATTTAAAATCATTTTTAAGGCGCAGGAGTACAGGAAGAGGATATAAAGGGGTAAAACCCTTACGGGTAAATTCCGAATAAGGATTTTAGGCGTAAGCCTTTTATGCGAGCGCAGGGTCTCCGTGCCCCACAGATGACCTAAATACAAGATTGCTGAATAGGAATGTAAGGAAAAACAGATGAAAATCCGCACAAAGACTCTTTTAACTACATTTATAGTTATTTTTATTGCCGGTATGATTGCAATCACGGTCAGCCATACCATTTCAAAGAATATACTCGAAAAGCAGATTTACGGTCATTTGGAAACCGCTGCGAAATCAAGGGCTCACCATATTGAAACATTCCTGAACAATGAAAGAAAAATTACATTACAGCTGTCGAAAAGCGAAGTTGTTAAAAGCCTTCTGAAATCAAACAGGAAAGATGCCGCTTATAAAGACAGATTAAATGTTGTTCTGAATCGGTTAAAAAATACAGTAAATGTCAATAGAGAAATTTATGACATTTTTGTTATTGATACGAAGGGTATAATCGTGGCCTCAAACATCGCAAAGAGGATAGGTCGGAGTCAAAGCGATGACCCTTGTTTTATAAAAGGAAAAGAGGGGGGTTATTTTTGTCCGATCGAGTCTTTCAAGGAGGAGGAAACAAAGCTTGTCATATCGGCACCGATTACAGGGGATAAAACAGGCGACTTTAAAGGTGTTATTGTTATTCAATTCAACCTCATGTATTTAAAAGATATAACAACGGACAGAACAGGTTTAGGAAAGACTGGAGATATATATGTTATAAATAAAAATGGCTATATGATAACACCCTCAAGGTTTGTAGACGATGCAATCCTGAAACAGAAAGTGGCTTTACATGAACCGGGACAATGGAAGAAGCTACATAAAGATTATACCGGCAGAACAGTTCTTGGAACCCATTACGACATTAAAGGGATTGACTGGTGTCTGGTGGCAGAGATAGGTGAAAAAGAGGCATTTGCTCCGATTGCCAGGCTAACTCAGACAATGTTTTTGATTTTAGGTGTTCTTTTGGCTTTTGGTGTAATGCTTTCTCTTCATATATCCAAAGCGCTAACAAAACCGATTGAGAAATTATGTCAAGGCGCTCAGGAAATAGAGAAGGGACACCTCGATTACAGAGTCGGCACAAGGTCAAAAGATGAAATCGGACAGCTCTCAAGGGCATTCGATACCATGACCGCAAGCCTGAAGGAGTCGAAAGAAAGACTGGAGGAACACAGCACAAATCTTGAAAAAATAGTGGCGGATAGAACCGCTGAATTGAACAAGAAGATGAAAGAAGGTGAAGAACAGAGGGTAGCGTTACTGAATATTGCGCAGGATCTCACAGAGACCAACGAAAAACTGGAGATAGAGATTGCTGAACACAAGCAGGCCGAGAGGGAACTGGCAACACACCGTGAACATCTGGAATTGATAAACCATATCCTGAGACATGATGTATTGAATGACCTCACCGCCGTAAAGAGCGCTTTGAGACTTTATGAAAGCTCGAACGATGAGAAGTTTTTGAAAGAGGCTCCAGGATACGTGGACAGGGGTGTCGAAACTATAAGAAGGATGAGAGAGCTGGAATCGCTCATTTCTTCTCGCAAGGATTTAGAATTCTATGATATTAATGCTGTCATAAAAGAAGTTATTGAACATTACAGCTCTATAGAATTTACGATTGAAGGCAAGGGTCAGGTTCTTGCCGATGAAGCCATTGGTTCTGTTATTGACAACATAATAAGAAATGCCATAAATCACGGGAAGACCGACAGGATAGACATAACAATAGATAAACAGAACAGTTTCTGTGAAGTAAGGATTGCCGACTACGGTATTGGGATCCCGGATGAAATTAAGGAGCAAGTATTCAAAAAGGGCTTTCAACATGGCGAGACCGGCCATACCGGTCTGGGATTACATATAGTCAAGAAAGCCATGGAAAGCTATGGCGGTATTGTACATATTGAGGATAACACCCCAAAAGGGACGATTTTTGTGCTGAAGCTGAGAAGAGTGAGATAATCTCCACCCTCCTGAAAAACAAGAGGATGTAAATGGAAGATAAAGACAAAACAAAAGAACAGCTCGTTGCTGAGTTAGCAGAATTGCGCCAACGGCTTGTCGAATTGGAAGCAGCAGAAAGCGATCATAAACAGGAGGAGCTTAAACAATACCAATTTATGGTAGAATCCGCACATGACGTTATATTTTTTAAGGATATGAAAAGCCGATACATTATTGCTAACAATAGGACTTTAGAGGCTTTCGGCTTATCCCGTGAAGAGGTTATTGGAAAGAATGACTATGAAATAATGCCGGATAAAAAAGAAGCGAAAAAGAATGTTGAGGATGACCAAGAGGTTTTCAATACGGGCAAGCCGAGAGAGATTATTAAACACATGACCGGCGTAGATGGAAAAGAATACTGGTTTCAAGCCATCAAAGTCCCTCATGTAGATGCTGCAGGAAACATTACAGGCCTTGTCGGCATCGCCCGGAACATCACCGAACGCAAAGAGGCGGAGGAGGCAATAAGGGAGAAAGAGCGTTTCTTCACCTCCGTACTTGATGAAATGATCACGTTTCTGGCCGTATTGAAGCCTGATGGTGAAATTGTCTTTGTAAACAATGCACCTCTGAAGGTTATCGGAAAGTCGCTTGACCAAGTCATCGGGATGAAATTCTATGACATCGACTGGTGGACATATTCTGAAGATACACGACAGTTAATCAAAGAAGATTTAGAACGCTGTGCATCGGGAGAAAATATCTATCACGAAGTCAAGATCCAGACTAAGGACGGGCATACCTGGATCGATTTTAACACGCATCCGATTTTGGGGGAAGACGGGAGCGTACAGTATCTGATCCCTGAGGGTCGCGATATCACCGAACGGAAGCAAACTGAAGATCTCTATAAATCTCTGGCGGAAAGCTCCCTTGCAGCCGTCTTTATCGTGCAGGACGGAAAGTTCCGATATATTAATACCAGCGCCGTAGAATATGCCGGCTATACTGCGGAGGAACTCATAGGCCGGCACTCCGACATCATCGTTCATCCGGAAGACAGGGAGATGGTAAAGGAGACAGGGCGGCAGATGCTTCTGGGAGAGACCTCCTCGCCGTACGAATTCAGAATGGTGACCAAGAAGGGTCGGATAAGGTGGATAATGCAGATAGTCTCTCCCATCCAGTATGAAGGAAAGCCGGCCGTATTGGGCAACGCCATAGACATCACCGAGAAGAAGCAGGCGGAGGAGGCGCTGCGGGAAAGCGAGGAAAAATATCATTCTCTGGTATCCACTGAAGATTTCATGTACCTCGTAGACAGAGATTGCGGATATATCTTTATGAACGAGGGATATAGAGAACGGTACGGGCTTGACCTGAATGAAGTTACGGAAAAGATCTACGCCGATTTCCACTCCAAGGATCAAGTGAAAGATTTTTCTGCAGGGGTGGCAAGGGTATTCGAAACGAGCGAATCTATACAGAATGAAGTCAGAAGCAACGTGGATGGCAGATATTTTCTTAAGACGTTAAGTCCTGTTAAAGACAAAGATGGTAAAATAACAGCCGTAACGGTTGTCGCAAAGGATATCACCAAACGCAAGCAGGCTGAGAAGGAACTGGAAAGGCATCGTGAGCATCTGAGGCTTATAAACCAGATATTAAGGCATGATATAATAAATGATCTGGCTGCTGTAAAAAGCGGTTTGAGGCTTTATAAGGACTCAGGGGATGAAGGTCTCCTGGATGATATTACGAAGAAAGTTGACAAAAGTGTTGAATTAATAAGAGAGACGAAAGAACTTGAGTCTTTTATCTCGTCTCACAAGGATCTGAAATTTTATAATGTCAAAGATGTTATAAAAAAGGTTATTGAAAATTATGGTTCCATTAAATTCACGATTGAAGGCAAGGGCAGGGTTCTTGCCGATGAAACTCTTGGTTCTGTTATTGACAACATAATAAGGAATGCCATAGATCACGGGAAGACCGACAGGATAGACATAACGATAGACAAGCAGCAAATTTTCTGTGAAGTAAGGATTGCCGACTACGGTGTTGGAATCCCGGATAAAATGAAGGAAAAAATCTTTGAAGAAGGCTTTCGGTATGGTGGGACCGGGCATACCGGTTTGGGTTTGTATATAGTTAAGAAAGCGATGGAAAGCTATGGCGGTAGTGCACACGTTGAGGATAACAGCCCTGCGGGTGCGGTTTTTATGCTGAAGCTGAGAAGAGTAAGGTAAGAGAGAGTGAGCTAAAACATGGAGAAGAAGGCAAGGATTTTAGTTGTTGAGGACGAGGGACTCGTTGCTGAAGATATAGCGAGGATCCTGCAAAATTTCGGTTATGATGTCCTTGCTATTGTTTCTTCCGGTGAGGAAGCTGTTAAGATAGTAGAGGATGTACTTCCTGATTTGGTATTGATGGATATCATGTTGGAAGGCGACATAAATGGCATAGACGCCGCCGGGCAGATATATTCCCGTTTTGATATTCCTGTTGTGTACCTTACTGCCTATGGGGACGAAGATGGCTTACATAAGGTGAAGAAGACAGATCCGTTCGGCTACATGCTCAAGCCGTTCGAGGAAAGGGATTTGTATAACTCCGTTGAAATGGCACTTTACAGGCATAAAATGGAAAAGGCACTGCGGGATAGTGAGGAGAGATATCGCAGCCTTGTAGAAAACATAAGTGAAATAGTCTATTCGTTAGACGAGAATGCAGTCATAACCTACATAAGTCCAAATATTGAATCGATTAGCGGTTACAGTTCATCCGAGGTCATTGGTAAAAAATTTACCGAATTCATTTATGAAAAAGATCTGACCAGCCGAACAAATAAGCTTCAGGAGATTATGTCCGAAAGGAAAGATGCAACTGATTTTCAGTTTCTGACCAAGTCCGGCAAAATTCGCTGGCTCAGAACTACCGGCCGGCCTATCTTAAAAGATAATCGTGTTATGGGGGTAAGGGGAACGTTAGCTGACATCACCGAGCGCAAGCTGGCGGAGGAAGAACTTGTCTATATGGCCACGCATGATCAGCTCACCGGTCTATCGAATAGGGCTTTGTTCAATGATCGTCTTGCCGTGGAACTGACCCATGCACGCCGCAACCCTAAAAAGCTGGCCGTAATGTTATTAGATCTGGATGAGTTCAAGGAAATCAATGATGCGTTTGGTCATAGCTTTGGAGACAAGTTACTGAAAGCTGTAAGCAGATGCCTGAGTGGGCTACTCCGTGAGAGCGATACTGTTGCCCGCATGGGGGGTGACGAATTTTTACTACTGTTGTCTGAAGTTGTTCATGTGGACGATGTTGCCAATATTGCTCAGAAGATTATTGATGCAATTCAAAAGCCGATTTTAGTTGATGGTCACGAACTCAACATTACCACCAGTTTAGGAATTGCTGTCTATCCTGAAGGCGGCCAAGATGCTGACACCTTGATAAAAAACGCCGACATCGCCATGTACAGCGTAAAGAAACATGGCCGTAACGGTTACCAGCTCTACAGTTCAAACATTGACAAAAAAGGTCCTTAGCAACCGACTCGTAAAAAAGCACCTACTTTAAAATATGGGGACAGATTTGAAATCTGTCCCCATATTTCCAGAAAGGCGAGGACGCCTGTCCTGCCCCCGTAGCACAGGTCGGGCGTCTCGCCCGACAGAAGCGTCTTTAAATACAAAATGGCGGCCCTATAAAGGAGGGCTTGTCCTACTTTTTTCCTCCTCCTCCTGTTTAAGGAGTCTTTTTGTTTCATGAAGGAAGTAGCTTACTTTGTAGTCCATACCAAGATTTGAGTATTCCCTGACCACCGTTTCAAACCGCTTTAGAGCAGCCTTATATCTTTTTATCTTGAAATAGAAATGTCCCACGTAGAACTCTTGTTCACCCAGCCTTTTCCTGCAATCCCTCAATTTTTTATCGGCCATGATTGAAAATTTGCTCGATGGAAATCGTGAGATGAGTCTTTCAAATTCTTTTTTGGCCTTGAACGTTTCCGTTTGATCCCTGTCAATGGAGTACATTTGTTTATAATGACACATGCCGAGCTGGTACATAACATAGGGCAGGTTTTCATTTGTTGGATGGAGGTTCATAAAATCATTGTAGTATATTTCGGCTTCCGCATAATCTTTTTTGCTAAAGAATGAATCGGCAATCCCTATCTCTGCCATTATTGCAAATTTGCTCAGTGGATATTCTTCCTTCAATCTTTGAAATGATTCTATTGCTTCCTTATAATCGCCGTCCTGATAACATGAGTATCCGTGTTGGTAGAGCCCTTCCGGTGTAGCGCGGCTCATGCGCGGACTGCCCCACGAAAAATGACATCCTGACAGAAAAACTATTAACACAATGATAGAAAAAAATTTCGCAAAACGCATTTTGAATTCCCTTATATCAAAACCCTTTTCGCTCCCCCTTAATAAAAGGGCTGGTGAGATTAAAAGAGTTTATAAACTTTTTTTTAAGAGATCTTCCACACGATCCTTCGATACCAGTCCAACTATCGTGTCCAATAATTTACCATCTTTAAAAAGCATAACAGTTGGTATACCCCTAATACCGTACTTGTTGGCTGTCACAGGAGCGTTATCCACATTAAGCTTCGCAATCCTGGCTTTATCTTTATATTCTTCTGCGAGCTTTTCCATAATCGTTCCCATTGGCAGGCAGGGACCGCACCAGGGTGCCCAGAAATCGACCAGAGTCGGTTTTTCTGATTTAATTACTTCTTCTTCAAAATTACTGTCATCTACATGTATTAAACTCATTTATTTTTCCTTCTTTCTGAGATTTTGAGAGCTTTTACAGCCTTCGATGTATAGAGTCTTTATTCACAAACTGCGTTTTTTGCGCAGATGCCGGTACCAGTTCAAACAGCAAGTTTTAGTTAAGAGTGTAAAGTGAACTAAAGTGAGCTAAAGTGCCTAAAGTTAAAAAATGCGCTTTCAGCGCAGCCTGTTTCGAATTTAACCGCGCCGAAGGCGTGTACATTAACTTTAGCTCACTTTAGGCACTTTTGGGGTTGCGACTTAGCCACTTTAGCATCTCAATATAGTTGCTATGTCGAATAATGTCAAATGCTAAATCAATCTGAAATTTAGTAGGGACTGGTCTCCCCATCGGACTTGAACTACCCCCTACAGGTTTCGCATTGTCCTTCAAATGATTAGAGTAATCCGTGTAATCTGCGAAATCTGTGGATTAAATCCGGTTTTGACAGTAGATTGTTAATTTGATATTGATTGTTCGACATAGGTTAAGCATTTACCGAGGAGGATTAAGTGAAACGATTAGGAATTATTTCAAGTACGGATCTGGAGAAGAGTAAAACCTTCAAAAATCTGGAAAAGAGAATAATGGAGAACGAGTTTGGAAAGGCCATGGTTCTCGTTTCCGATACTGTAGCTTATATACTACGGCATGGAGGAGACCCGGAACATCACATCCTTCCCCACTTGGTCAATCATCGAGCCAACTTGAAGGCATTGAAGAATCTCGGAGTTGAGGAAGTAATCAGTACTAATTCAACAGGTTCTCTGAAAAGACATTTGAAACCCGGAATGTTCGTTGTGCCGGATGATTTTATTGTGCTTTCCAGAGGGCCAACCATATTCGACACGAAACCTGTTCATATCACGCCGATCTTAAGTGAAGATGTGCGGCGAAGATGGATTGAAGCGGCTAACGGGTGTGGCATAGATGTCATAAATGGTGGAGTCTACTGGCAGACTGCGGGGCCAAGGCTTGAAACCGTAGCTGAAATCAAGATGATGTCCACGTTTGCTGATCTGGTAGGAATGACCATGGGAAGTGAGGCGATAATAGCAAGAGAGCTGGATTTGAGTTACGCATCCCTCTGTTCCGTTGATAACTACGGCCATGGTCTTGTAGAGAAGCCGCTGACTATGAAGGAGATATTGAATGGTGGCCACAGACATGCTGAGGCAATCGTACGAATTGTCACGAAATATATTGAAAGGAGAAAGGCGTGAAATTTTCCAAACGGGGAGATAAGGGAGAGACAAGTCTTCTTGGAGGACAGCGGATACCGAAATATGATCCGAGACCGGATACATACGGGACACTTGACGAGGCAAGTTCCTCACTCGGTGTGGCCAGAGCCATGACAGAAAACCAGAAAATCAAGGATATTATTCTTGAGGTACAGAAGGATTTGCTTGTTATGGGAGCGGAGCTTTCCAGTCTTCCCGAGGATCTCGATAAGCTGACTCGCAGGATAGATGAAAAAGATGTCAGTCGCATAGAAAATATTATAGATAAACTTCAAAAGGATGTCGAACTGCCAAAAGAGTTTATATATCCGGGAAAAAGTATTGTATCTGCTCAGATAGATGTAGCAAGAACGATTATAAGAAGAGCGGAAAGGAAGGCAGTACGGCTAAAGAAGGATGGGTTAATCAGAAGCGAGCAAATAACTAAATATCTAAACAGACTTGCTGATATGCTCTTTACGCTGGCCAGATTTGAAGAGAATGTCTAAGTTTGATGAACTCGTAAAAAGTCAGTTTTTGTCACCCTGAATTTATTTCAGGGTCTCTAACTTACTGAAATAATTAGATGCTGAAACAAGTTCAGCATGACAAATGGTGCAGTTTATGACTTTTTACGAGCACATCACGCTTTATGGGGACAGATTTTAAATCTGTCTCCATGTTCTGAAGTAATCCGTTTAATCTGCGTAATCTGTGGATTTAAAAAGCTCCCAGCTGGCAGGTAGATATTTTAATTTTTAACGCTTCACATGCCCAAGAGACTTCCATTTTGGGAATATTAAACCTCTTGGCTATTTCCCAGGCAGCCGAACAGGGGAGGCGGTTATCAGACAGTGTTTTCAGAATAGCCTCTTCAAGTTCAGGAGATACTTTCTCGGCCGGTTTGACAATCCTATTCTTAGGGGAATATCCGTAAAGACCTAATTGACATTTGTTTATACGTATTTCCAGAAGGTCGATAGTAATACCCACTTCGGCCGGCGGAACATCCAACTGGCCGGCAATTTTGTGACCGGAAGCACACGATATTTTTCCATCTATAGCCTGTAGTTTTACAGCCTCGGTAATTTTCCTGTCGAGTTTCTTGTCGGGCAGGTGTTTTGCAGAGTAATTTCCAGCATTTTCGTGAGTCATAATGTCCCCTCTGATACGAAATGAATCAGTATTTCAAATAATGAAAGGGCTCTATTGCTGAAAGAGATTCAGTGTCCAGTGTTTTAAATCCCTTCTTTTTGAGCACTTCCTGAGTCTTTTCCAGTTGATCTACTTCAACGACAAATACCGCATTCTTCCAGCTCTCGATAACGAAACCGTAAGCATTCTCAATATTAATATTCTCGCCGGCAAGTGCCTGAACCAGTTTATCCAATCCACCCGGTTTATCATCAATGACAACGGCGATAACGTCCTTTATGGAAACCGTCAAACCTTCTTTTGATAAAACCTTTCGGGCACGTTTAGGGTCATCCACTATGAGATTGATAATCCCAAAGTCACCGGATGTGGCTATTGTTGTTGCTCTTATATTTATCTTTTCCTTCGCAAGCAGACCGGTAACCTTTGCCAGCCTTCCAGGTTTGTTTTCCGCGAATATTGAAATTTGATAGGCCGTCATATTATTACTCCTGTTCTAATCTTGATGTATTCGTAAAAAGTCTTTTTGTCCGTCACTCCCGCGAAAGCGGGAGTCTATAACAGATTGAATTTACTGGATTCCCGCTTTCGCGGGAATGACAAAGCTTGTCCTCGACCTGATCGGGGAAGGGTAGAAAATTGACTTTTTACGAACTTGTCAATCTTCTCTGTTATCAATAACCCGTACCGCTTTTCCTTCAGTTTTCGGAAGGCTGCCGGGTTCAACCAGTTCCACCCTGGGGGTTATCAGGATATCACTTTTGAGTTCCTCAATGACCTTCTGTCGCAAGATTTCAAGCTGCTTCAGGTTTCCTGAGAAAAATTCCTTCTGCACCTCAACCCTGACGATCATGTTATCATTAAGTCCCTCCCTTTCCAGAATAATCTGGAAGTCTGTTCCCACACCCGGTATTTCCATAAGTTTTCTATCTATCTGAATGGGAAAGATGTTTACCCCTTTCAGAATCATCATGTCATCGGTTCTCCCCTTTATCCTCTCAATTCGTTTGTGAGTTCTTCCGCATTCACAGGGTTCCGGGATTATCCTGGTTAAGTCACTTGTCCTGTATCTTAAAATGGGCATACCCTCCCTCATAAGCGTTGTAAGGACAAGTTCCCCTTCCTCGCCATAGGGCAGCGGTTTTAGAGTGTCAGGATCGATGACCTCCGCAAGAAAGCTGTCTTCCCATATATGCATTCCACCCTGAAATGGACATTCAAAGGCCACCCCGGGTCCGTTCATTTCTGAAAGGCCATAGGAGTTATAGGCCTTCAAACCATAAAGTTCTTCAATTTTCCTTCTCATTTTTTCCGAGTGGGGTTCAGCTCCGAGAAAAGCAATCCTCACTTTTATGTCCGTTAGGGGATTAACACCTGATTCCTCAAAGACAGCAGAGAGATGCAGTGCATAACTGGGTATAATATGGATGGCAGTCGTACCGAAATCCCGCATAAGCTGTATCTGCCGTTTGCTGTTTCCCGCACCCGCAGGTATAACCAGTGCACCTATTTTCTCCGCACCGTAGTGGAAACCGAGACCGCCGGTAAAAAGTCCATAGGTCATCATATTCTGAAAGACATCGGGCTTTCTCATGCCTGTCATGTACATGGAACGTGCCAGGAGATTGGTCCATACATCAATATCCCGTGCAGTATGAAATATCACCGTTGCCCTGCCGGTCGTTCCGGAAGATGAGTGCATTCTCACCAGTTCATCCCTGGAAACCGCCAAAAACCCATAAGGCCAGTGTTCCCTCAAATTCTCCTTGGTGGTAAAAGGCACCTTTTCTATATCCTTGAGAGAAGTAAGCTTATCAGGATCAAAACCTATTTCATCAAACAATTGTCCGTAATAGGGAGATTTCTTTGCTCTTCCGAGGGTCTCTTGTAATCTCGCAAGCTGAAAAGCATCCAATCTGTCCCGTGGCATTGTTTCATCTTCTTTTCCCCAATACATTTTCAATCCTTAGCCTCCATGTTCTCGTGAGACCTTGAAAAAAGGTCTTAATCCGGCATAAAATCTATCTCCAACGGATTCCTGCCGTTTGCAAAACCCGCAAACGGTTAGTTTCATGGTTTGTACAGTTCAACTCAGAATTTATCAAGACAAATTTGCCTGTTATTACCGGCCAATAAACAGGCCAATTGCAAGCAATACGGGGGTTATGATATTTATTATAACATTCCTGCCCAGATACGGTATCAGCTTCGGTATATCATCTGCATATCTGGTAACACCTCTCACTGTGGGAACTGCAAGAAAAACAGAAGCAAGTGCCAAAAAGCCTTCCAGGGGAAGAGCTCCGGCTACGTAGCCAAGAATGACTGACATGTATGTGGCTGTGAGGAACACCTTATAAATCTTCGCACTGGCCTCTCTCCCGATTGTAATAGGCAAATGCCTTCTTCCGACCCACTTATCCGCCTCAACATCCGGAAACTGGTTCAGGAGCAACAGATCGCTCACAAGGAAAAAGGGAACAAGGGATGCAACAAATGATGTCCAGGAGTATGAACCGGTGAGGACAAAGTCGGTACCCATAACCATCAATGGGCCAAAGCCCAGTCCGGGAGTAATTAAGCAGAGAAAAGAACTTCTTGTAATCAACTCTGTATAGGTAACAATAATAATAAGGCCGACTGCTCCCAGGGGTAAAAGCCACAGCCCCCTGACATATAGAAAGTACATGCCTATAAGCGCTGTGATGGCCAGTGTTATAATACCTGTAATCAACGCAAAGTGGGCTTCTTCAGGATTTTTGGGAAGGGTTCCGCTGCCCCCGCTGAACAGGGTAGGTTGTGTTTTGAAGTCCAGCCCGCTCTTGAAGTCATGATATTCGTTAAGGACATTTACGCTTATATGTGCCGACATGGCGCCGATAAGCGCTAATACGAGGTAATAGAGGTTTATTGTACTTCCTGACCATGTAGCGGTAGCAACGCCCAACATAACACATGCCGGGGTTAATATGAGAAAGGGTAAGCGGATGGGACCCAATATTACCATAGTATTTACGCTGTTCATCATCAAAAGTCTCCAATCGTGAATCTCCTCTTTCTCAGAGCGGGCTCTGCGGAGAAGTCTTTTGGCATAATTTCTATAATCTTTCTATGGGTTCGGTCAAGTCCTTTCTTATCGACATGAGGCTCCCCGCCCACAGAACGGAGCTTTCCGGCAAGAATCGAAGATAGTGCGCTGTTGCGAACAGTATGTTTGCTTATATTGCACCCCTTGCCCCACAACAGAGCTGGGCTTGCGGGTGCGCTCCCGATCATGTCAGTTCGTAATGTCAGATGTGTCTGGATTAGATTGCAATTGATTTTACTTTCAAATATGATAAAAAGTATTGGAAAATTGTTTTGTTTGTCTAATACGAGGAGGCTAAAGTGATACAAGTATTTACAGAATCGAAGGTAGCCATTGTTGGGGGTGGGAAGGTTTGCAAGGAAATACTTAAGATCGTTTTAGGTCCCGTCTTTGGTAATGTAAAATCAAACATTTTAGGTGTCTGTGATATCGATGATAAGGCAAAAGGGTTTTTGTATGCCAAAAAGCAAGGAATTTATACAACTGATGATTACAGGGAACTTTTAAATTTTAAAGAGTTGAACACGATTGTCGAGTTAACGGGGAATGACCGTTTTTTGCAGACCCTGAGAAAAAAGAAACCCCGTGGCATTAGATTGATAGACCATTTTGAGGCCATGTCTTTATGGGATTTCCTTCAGATAGAAGTAAAGAAAAAAACCATGGAAGAGCAGCTATGCAATGATGTCATAAAGACATATAAATTAGGGGATAAAGTCTGCGCGGGAATAAACAAAAGATTTGAACAATTCTCTGAGGAGCTTAGCGATATTGTAAGTGAGAGGACCAGACATCTTCAATCTGTAGAAAAAATGCTTGTGAGACGTGATCAAACGATTTCGCAAATTATTCAGGGAAGTACTGTTCCCACTTTTGTCATCAACGAAAACCATATTGTTACACACTGGAATAAGGCCTTAGAAAGAATGACCAATCAAAAAGCCGAAAACATCATCGGAACTAAAAATCACTGGAAGGCATTCTATTCAGAGGATAGGCCATGCATGGCAGATCTTATTGTTGATGGAATAGACAGGGATGGAATAAAGGAATTTTATGGCAATAAAGCGTCTCCATCGCTTCTTATCAAGGGGGGATATGAGGCTGAAGATTTTTTCTCCAATATAGGGAATACTGCCAAATGGCTCTTATTTACAGCCGCACCCATCAGAGGACTTGACGGGAAGATTCGCGGTTCCATTGAAACCCTTTGGGATACCACTGAACAGAAAGAGGCAGAACGGAAAATTGTTGAATCATACCATGACATGAGAGTATCGGAAGAAAAGTACAGGACAATGTTTGATGCTGATCCCAATCCCATTATTATTGTTGACAGAAAAACCCTGGGCATCCTCGATGTAAATGCAACTGCCGTGGATTGTTACGGATATTCGAGGAATGAGTTCCTGGTAATGTCCTTCTCGGCTCTGGTACATCAGTCAGATAAGGAAATTGTGCAGGATTTGAAGAAGATCACTCTCAATCACTCAAAATTCTATCCCAAGAAATTGCACACAAAGAAGGGCGGAAACCTTTTTTACGTTAATCTTCATGTTCGTTCGGTTGTATTTATGGAGAGAGACTGTTTAATAGCTTCCACCCCTGATGTTACGGAAAATGTAGAAAAAGAGAACCTTCTGGTTCAGGCCAGTAAGATGGCGACGTTAGGCACAATGGTTTCCGGTATTGCCCATGAGCTTAATCAGCCTCTCAATGTAATTCAGGTCTGTTCTGATTATTTCATGAAAGTAATAAAAAAGAATGAAGATATCAACAGAGAAGATTTATCTACGATGGCTGAAGAGATAGAGAGAAATGTCCAGAGGGCGGATCAGGTTATAAATCATATGAGAGATTTTGTCAGACAGTCGGAGGTCAAAAGTGAGAAGATAAATATTAATGCCCCTATTCTGGATGTTTTTAAGATACTCGGTCAACAGTTGAGGGTACACAGGATAGAGGTGGAGCTGGATTTGACCAAAGATCTGCACTCAATAATTGCGAATCATAACAGATTGGAACAGGTATTTATGAATTTGGTGACTAATGCCATGGATGCACTCGATGAAAAGGACAGCCAGTGGAAAGATCAGGAACTGCGGAAGATTTTGAAAATAAGGTCTTTTGTAGAGAACGGCTGGGTAGTGGTGACGGTGTATGATAACGGAACAGGAATCCCTGAGGATATAAGAGGTAAAATTTTCGAACCTTTCTTTACAACAAAAGAGGTGGGAAAAGGTGTAGGTCTTGGTATAAGTATCAGTTACGGTATTGTCAACGATTATAACGGTACCATCAAAGTTGAAAGTGAGGTAGGTAAAGGCACGACTTTCAAATTGTCTTTTCCCGCTGCACCGTAAACTTTTCTTGAAAAAAAAGTTTCTTTGAAGTATTGATGTATTCGTAAAAAGTCTTTTTTTGTCACCCTGAATTTATTTCAGGGTCTCTAAACCTTTAAAATAATTAGATGCTGAAACGAGTTCAGGATGACAAATGGCACTTTTTGAGACTTTTTACGAAGCTGTCAAAAACGGGCGGTTAACTCAGTGGGAGAGTGCTACCTTCACACGGTAGAAGTCACTGGTTCAAATCCAGTACCGCCTACCATGAAAATCAAGGGGTTACGGTTAGTCCGTTAACCCTTTTTTCGTTTTGGTCAACCTTTGTTTACCCTTTGATTGAAGCTCCCCGCAACAAGTTGCGGGGGAATCTCCGACTGTTTAGTAAGTTAGGATTTGCTTTCTGGTAGAAAGCAAATCCGTTAACGCACTTATCCCTTTTATCGGGGGTTAGTAAGTTATAAATTAATTTCTGCCGGAAAATAATTTTGTTAACGCATTTATCCCCTTTAGTGGGACTCATCCCGTTTATCGGGGTAAGGAAAATTGTTGATTTTATTCGCTCGCTAACCCCGCCGAAAGCAGCGGGGAACGAAGTAATTCGAAGAATAATGCGCTCGCTGTTCAGTTCAATTACCGCGTTTCGGCTGAGGTAGAGCTTGCCGCAGGCAGATAAAAACGTTCGGCATAATCTTTGACCATACGGTCCGCATTGAAGCGCCAACCGAGACTCTGAATAGAATGCTTCATCCTCTGAACCCAGCGATGCGGAATCCCATCTGCATCACTATCATAGTAGAGCGGAATAACTTCTTTCTCGAGTATTTCATAAAGATATTCGGCATCCCTCTGATACTGTACAGCCGGATCGTTGTGCATACCGCCATGACCGATGGCAAAGCCGTTCTTACCGTCGTATGCCTCATTCCACCAACCATCGAGAACCGAAAGGTTCAAGCCTCCGTTAAGAACAACCTTTTCACCGCTTGTTCCGCAAGCTTCTAACGGTCGCCGGGGGTTGTTCAGCCAAACATCGACTCCTTGAACAAGGTGGCGGGCCACGTTGTAATCGTAGTTTTCAACGAAAACGATTCTCTTTATGTAGGCACGGTTATAGCTGTATTGGGCAATTTTCTGTAACAGCTGCTTGCCCTCGTCGTCCTTGGGATGGGCCTTCCCCGCAAAAATGATCTGGATCGGTCGACGAGTGTCTTCAACTAATTTGGCCAGGCGTTCGGGCTGAGATAAAATCAGGTCTCCTCGTTTATAGGTAGCAAACCTGCGGGCACAACCAATTGTAAGAACAGCAGGATCAAGAATCTCGTCGATTTGCTCAACTATTTCAAGATGACCCTGGCGTTCTGCCTGCAATCGCAAGCGTCGGCGGACGAAGCGAATGAGGCGCATCTTCAAACTCTGGTGTGTCTCCCACAGCTCTCCGTCATCAATTTCGGCTACTTTTCCCCAGATGTCCGGGTGCACCATTCGCGTGGGCCAATCTTGCCCAAGGCGCGTCTCAAACAGCTGGTACATTTGGGTCGCCAGCCATGACAAAACGTGCACCCCGTTGGTAATGTGTCCGATGGGAACTTCTGCTTCAGGCCGCGTCGGCCAAAGACAATGCCACATCAGACGACTGACAGTCCCATGAATCGCCGAAACACCGTTCGCCCGGAATGAGGTCTTCAAAGCCAAAACTGTCATGCAAAAGGGTTCCGATTTGTCTTCAGTGTTTACGCGTCCCAAGGCCATAAATTCATCGTGAGATAAACCTAATTTTTCCCGGAAGATACCGAGATGCTCTTCGACCAAGTCCGGCGAGAATCTGTCATGACCGGCAGCAACAGGGGTATGGGTCGTAAAAACGGTACACAGGGACACGCGCCGGCGAGCGCGGTGAAATGGAATCTGATCATACTCCATAATTTGGCGGATCTTTTCTAAAATGGCAAAGGCACTGTGCCCCTCGTTTAAATGCAGCACTCCGGGGGAAATCTTCAGCGCTTGCAGGATACGCGCGCCACCAATCCCCAGCAGCAGTTCCTGTCGAATACGGATTCTATCGCCGCCCCCGTAAAGTCGGGAAGTCAATTCGCGATCTTCGGCTGAGTTTCCCTCCACATTGGAATCGAGCAGCAACATATGAATCCGCCCCACCTGAAGCTGCCAGATACGGGCATGAAGAACACCGCTTCGGGTATCAATTAGCACAACCAATGGCTGTCCGCTCGAATCCGTAACTGTTTGCAGCGGCAGCTTGCCAATGTCGAGGTTGACGTAATCTTCTTCCTGCCAGCCATCCTTTTTCAGACGCTGGCAGAAATAACCCTGATTATATAGAAGCCCGATTCCTATCAAGGGAATTCCCAGATCAGAGGCGCTTTTAAGATGGTCGCCTGCCAGGACACCCAAACCGCCGGAGTAAATCGGCAACGATTCATGCAGGCCGAACTCGGCGGAAAAATAGGCTACCGGCCGGTTGTTCAAATTGCCGCAGTGTACGGCTCCCCATGTCATATTCTTTTCAACATACTCATTCAGCCGCCGGAAGGCAGAATTTATCCGGCTGTGGAGCACCAGTTCAGCGGCTCGTTCTTCGACTTTTTCCGGTGTGATCTGATTCATAAAAACAATCGGGTTATGATCAACCTGACGCCAGAGATGTGGGTCTAAATCAGTGAAAAGGCTAATAACCTCCGGATGCCACGTCCACCAGAGGTTTTGAGCCAGCACTCGTAAACGTTCATGAAGATGGATGTTCGAATCTGTCATCAGCAATCCTCCTTACTTCAGTCGAATGATAAAACTTGATACTTATTGAGCCTTCCCTTTATTTGTTTTGATGTGCCCTCGCAATGCCAAGCTCTATAACATTCACGCCGCATCAGCGGCGCGAACATATATTATTCAATTGAATCTACATTTGCTTCGCAAAACATGATCTAAACAGGAAAATTATCTGTGCAATTTCCATATCATTTTCATTGCATTTCAATCAATAACTTTTTTAAATATCTCAGTTTATTAGCATCTATGATTATCTACTTTTTCTTTCCCTTTTTGTTTTTGGAAAAGACAAAGTACATATTGCATTATAATTATCGTTATAGTTCCGCCTCTTTCCTCGCTTTTGAACCAGAGCCAAACTTATAAACGCATTCAACCAATTTATAACATCAATATATTGTATTTTCCTTGACATTAACCACAACATATTGTATCAAAACTAAAAAAGTTCCTGGGGCAATCAACCGGTTATTAAAAAATAAATCTTCACTTTTTTACCGCTTAATTAAGACGAATAAATGAATAGAAGGAACTTTTTACGTAAAAGTGCCGTTTTAATGGCAGGATGTCTTCTTGAAATGAATGGTCTTTCAAAGGCTTTTGCCTTTGAAAGGGAGAAGGGGGAGTATTTTTCAAAACCCCGTATAGCCCTGATCATCGATGACATTGGAAACAGCCGCTCCCGTGCAAGACAATTTCTGGAACTGAATGTTCCTATCACGTTCTCCATCTTGCCGCGACTTAGATATTCATATTCTCTCGCCACTGAAATTTGTAACGAAGGTCATGAGTTGATGCTTCATCAACCAATGGAACCGTACAACTCGTATCTTGATCCGGGACCCGGGGCTCTCTACGTGGGAGATGAATCAAAAACAATAAGCAGTACTATAGAGGATAATATCTCCGATGTGCCTTTTGCGATTGGTGTTAATAATCATATGGGATCAAGGTTCACCGAGTGCGAAGACGAGATAACGGAAACACTCAAGGTTTTCAAAAAGCAGAATCTCTTTTTCGTTGACAGTCGCACTTCAAATCATTCGAAGGCTCACAGAACTGCCAGAAAACTTCATATGGCCACCGCACGTAGGAACGTCTTTCTGGATAACTCACGAAATGAATCTGACATTCTTTATGAGCTTCATAAGCTTACTAAATGTGCACGTAAATATGGACATGCAGTTGGGATTGGTCACCCGTTCAGAACGACTGCAAGGGCCATCGGAGATTTTATAAAAAACTATAAAGATCCTGACGTTTCTCTCGTCCACATATCCGAAATCCTCTATACCGGACAGGACTAATCATCGGGATACACTGAATCAAGATGAGTATAAAAAAAGAAATAAAATACTTCATAATAAGGAACTTTCTGACTTTTCTTGCCTATTATGCCCTCAGTTTATACTCAAAAACGATAAGGCTTAAGCTGGAAAATGAGGAGACGCTGAAGGAACATATAAAAAATAACGGGAGGGTATTGGTGTATACCTGGCATCAAAGATTTTTCGGAGGTTTTTATCTTCCCAGGGAATTTAATGAATCCCCCTGCATAATGATAAGCCAGAGCAGGGATGGAGATTTTATAGCTGATGTTGTTCAACGGATCGGATGGATACCGGTACGTGGCTCAAGTTCCCGTAGAGGGAAAAAAGCGTTAGAAGAAATGATTGCCGGAATGATCGAAAATAGCGTGGGAGGTCACGTTGTAGACGGCCCCACGGGACCGCCCCGTATCGTTAAGCCCGGTCTCGTCATTCTGGCACAGAAAACCGGAGCCCCTATCTGTCCCGTATTTATTTCTTATGAAAACCCCTGGATATTCAATAGCTGGGACAGGTTTATGGTTCCCAAACCTTTCAGCAAGGTTCTAATCCGTTTCGGTACTCTGGAATTTATCCCTGAGGATATGGATAACGAGCAGTTTGAAGCTGTTCGTCTGGGTATCGAAAGAAAAATGGCAGAAGGGTATGAAGAAGCGGATAGTTACTGGAAGAAAAACTAACCGTATGATAACTTCCTGTTCCTCACCTGATTAATTTCATCGTTTTTTGATATTGCCGGGAAAGTTTCTTATAAAGTTCGACTCCTGTCCTGGCGTATGATTTTTGATCGTTTGTCACATCCCTGAGTATCTTGGCAGGGATGCCGGCTGCAAGTTTTCCGGCAGGAATATGCATGTTGTTGAGGATGACGGAACCAGCGGCGATAATAACATCTTCCTCACAAACCACCTCGTTCAGAAGAACCGCACCAATTCCGATTACACATCTCGACTTTATGTGCACGTCATGCATGACCGCGCTATGTCCGACGACAACATCTTTCTCTATAAGAACTCGTGCTCCCGGATCGACGTGTATCACTGCGTTGTCCTGAATATTTGTACCATCCTGGATTATCGCAGGCCCAAAATCTGCCCTTATTACAGCCCCCGGCGCTATAAAACACCCACTGCCTATTTTGACATCTCCGATAATGACCGCTTCCGGATGAACAAAAGCCTCTGGAGAAATATCAGGCTTCTTCCCATCAAATTCATAAATTGGCATAAATAACCTCTCAAAGGATTGATTTACTCTACTGTCGTGTCAATCAAGAAATGTCATTTCGACCGCAGGGAGAAATCCAAGATTTCTCAGTCGTTAAGACTCCTTCGAAATGACAGAGTATCGTTGACATGACTTTACGGACACAAAAAAGTGTGACGCGGCACTGTTGAAGCTCCCCCGCCGCAAGCAGCGGGGAATGCGCTCGCTATTCAGTTCACTGAGATATTGAAATTTGCAGGGTGCCCCCCCTTCCCAGAATGTCATGAAGATGGATGTACCCCTTAACCTGATTATCTGTGTTTACAACCAGAAAGGTTGTAATTTCATTTTTTTCCATAGCTTCTATAGTCTGGCCAACTGACATATTTTCATCTATGGTTTTGGGAGACTTTGTCATCAGGTCGTCCACACTTTTCTCCTTGAAATCTATACCTTTTTTTACACAGCGCCTTACATCACCATCCGTCAAGATTCCTAAAAGATGGTTTTCTTTATCAGTTATAACGACGAATCCGAGATTCTTCTTGTCAATTTCGTCTATCGCCTGCAGTACGGGTGTCCCGGAAAAAACTTTTGGTATCTGTTTTTTATTGATCATTACATCCCTGACCTTGGCCAGCAATCTATGCCCCAGTGTTCCTCCCGGATGAAATTTGCGAAAGTCCTGCTCGCTGAAATTTCTCTTCTTGATAAGGGCCGCCGCAAGGGCATCTCCCATCGCGAGTGACGCCGTGGTGCTCGATGTAGGAACAAGGCCGAAAGGACAGGCCTCCCTTTCAACACCCACATCAATAACCACATCACTCATTCTGGAGAGGGCCGAGGAGGTATTACCTGTAAAGGATATAAGCGGCACACCGATATCCCTGGCGCTGGAAATGAGAGTGTTTAGTTCCCAGGTCTCCCCGCTATTGGAAATTGCCAACATGACATCGTTCTTTGTAACAATACCAAGGTCTCCATGCATCCCCTCTACAGGATGGATAAAGAGAGCCGGGGTACCTGTACTGGTCAGAGTGGCCACAATTTTCCTTCCGATAAGACCGGATTTGCCTATACCTGCAATTATTACCCTTCCCTTGCTCTGGTAAATAATATCTACGGCCTTAGAAAAGTTTGCATCTATCCTGTCAATAAGACTTAAAATGCTTTCCGCTTCTATTTTAAGAACTTTCCTCGCCTCTTTTATTGATTCGTCTTTTCCCATGAGAGAAAATCCCCTTTTTATCTTTTTTAAAAACGACCCGTAATGTCTGTTACAACGGACGAAACGACTTCTACAAATTAGGCTTCAAAAAATCAAGGTAAATTTAAATCCACTAAAATAGATGTGTTCGTAAAAAGTCCGTTTTCTTCGCTCAGAACCATTTTGGGGATGCTGTTATTGCCCGGCTAAAAATCTAAAACTCGTGCTTATGCACTCAAACAGTTAGATTTTCTTAACGCCGGTCACTATCATCATCTTTTTCCCAAAATGCTTCGATTACTCACGTGATTCTTCGAATTCGCTCCGAAAAGACTTTTTACAAACTTGTCAACTACAATCACATTTTCTTAAAAACGTCAATAAATTCAAATTTATCACTATCAAATAACCCTCTGTCACTTAACTTTATACTGGGAATAACTAATAAGGCCATTAAGGATAAGGCCATAAAGGGTGCATGTAATGCTGAACCGAGGGATTTTGCCATACTGTCTATTTCAGCGTATCTTTCTGCTACACTGGAATAATCACTGTTACTCATGATTCCGGCAATTGGCAAAGGCAATACCTCCTCATGATCTTGAGATACCGCACAGACACCGCCTCTATTTTCAATAATCAAATTAACAGCCTTACAAATGTATTCATCACTGACACCAACGGCTATGATGTTGTGTGAATCATGGGCCACACTGGAAGCGATGGCTCCATTTTTCAGTCCGAAATTTTTGATAAACCCGACCGCTACATTTGCGTCCTTATAGCGATTTACAACGACCATCTTCAATATGTCCCTTTCAACATCCGATACAGCACAGCCATTTTCTAACTTCGGAGTCACAATCAATCTGTTTGTAACCAACTGGTGGTCAATCGTCTCGATTACATTTATATTCCCATTTTTGTATGGAAGCGCAAAATCTCCGACTTTCTTTTTATCTACATTAAAATTGTTCACTATCTCCGATGTGCCCCTGGATATAAATGACCTGCCTTCTTCCGCCACAACTTCTCCATTAATATAGGTCTTTAAAATATTAAAGTTATCGAGACTGTCTACCATAATGAAATCAGCGCTATCTCCCCTGCGCAGCAGTCCCACATCCAAATTGTAATGCAGGACAGGGTTAACACATGCAACTCTGAGAACTTTCATAACATCAATACCACGATCCAAAGCCCTTTTTACCAGATCATTTATGTGCCCCTTTATCAAATCATCCGGGTGATCATCATCACTGCAAAACATACAGCTTCCATAATGTTCTTCAACAAGTGGTATCATCTCTTCAAAGTCCTTCGACGCGGAACCCTCTCTGATCAGAATTTTCATCCCCAGTTCAATTTTTTCCAGGGCCTCTTCCCTCGTGATACACTCATGATCGGTGGTTATTCCGGCACTTATATACTTCTCCAAATCCTTACCACGCAGCCCCGGGGCATGACCGTCTATCGGCTTTGCGTATTTTTTAGCGATCCGGATCTTTCCCGAAACAACGGGGTCATCATTCAAGACCCCCGGGAAATTCATAACCTCCGCCAGATATTTTATCTGATCCAGTTGCAAGAGTTTCTCTATATCTTCAACACCTATGGCTGCTCCACTGGTCTCAAAGGATGTTGCGGGCACACAGGAAGGCGCACCAAAATAAAATTTCATTGGCACAGTTTCTCCGTTTTCAATCATAAATTTAACCCCATTCACACCCAAAACATTGGCTATTTCATGAGGATCGGAAACAGTTGCAACCGTGCCGTGAATCGATACCGCCCTGGCAAATTCTGATGGGATCAGCATAGAACTTTCTATATGGATATGCGCATCAATCAGGCCGGGAACGATATAATTTTCATAATCGTTATGTTCCCGTACAATATCCACGATCCTGCCGTCGGAGATTATCAATGTCCCGGGATATATTGCCGAGTTCAAGACATCAACAATGTTACCTAAAACTGAAATCATTTTCTTTTCCATATCAGACCTTTGAAAAATGCCTTACACAGAAGATTACTTCTACCTCACCATTCCTCTTTCTTAGACTTCAAAAACTCCTGTGCCACTTTATGCCCTAATCTGGCAGCTTTTTTCAGATCTTCGATAGCCCCTTCACCGTTACCCAACCCATCCTGGATAACTGCTCGATTAACGTATGCCTGTGCAAATTTAGGGTCTATCTCGATTGCTCTGGTAAGGTCAACTATTGCATTCTGAAGGTCACCTGATTGCCTGTAGGCATCGCCACGATTGGAATAATCCACTGCATGTCCAGGATTTAGTTCGATCACCCTGCTGAAATCACTTATAGCCAGATTGTAATTGCCCAGTATCATATAGACAAGTCCACGATTAGAATAAGCGATAATGAATTCCGGATTTAGCTCAATAGCTCTGGTAAAGTCTCTGATTGCCTGCTGATATTCCCCTGATCTATTATATACGTCACCACGATCGTTGTAACTAAGTGAGGACTGAGGATTCAGCTTAATAGCCATGGTGAAGGCATCTATTGCTCCGTACAGATCACCGGAAACCGCCAGCGCTCTGCCTTTTTCCCACCAGTCTGTTGATATTACCGGCCGTTTCTCATTACCGGATGCGCCTAATGCCACCCCCTCCTCCAATTTTTCAACTATTCCTGTATCAGGACCGGGAAAGTACAGGAAAAATAGACTGCAAATTAAACACAAAACAACTCTTTTCATCTTAATCCTCTTTCACATTTAAGTTGGAATATGTGATCCCCTCTCACCCCCCTTTAATAAAGGGGGGATTGGGGAAATCCCACAACTTTAGACAATTGCATTTTAGTTTATACACAAAATTAGTGAAAATCCAGACAAAACCTAACATTTCCCCTCTTGCGAAGGGAGATTTCCCCTTGACCGCATCCGTCACACCGATATAATGCAAAAAGTGTCCAGATTATTTGTTGATTACTGAAAAATAATTAACTCAATCCCTGATGCAAAAAATGACGCGTTATTTTTTAATAGCACTTGTTATCATTATCGTTTTTCTGGCGTACTCTGTCCTGAAGATAAAATTTACCTCCTCTGTTTCCGCTCCAGGGTCAGCTTTAAACCCCAGCCAAGATACCATCCGCCGGTTATATGAACATGTAAAACATTTAAGTGTTCGCATCGGTTCACGAAGCATTTATGATTACGAAAAGCTGGAGGCAACAAAACATTACATCTTGTCGTATCTCAAAGATCTTGGTTATACCCCCATACTTCAGGACTATAATTATAACGGTAAGGCATACAGCAATATCATAGTATCGATAAAGAGCACCGAACATCCCGGTGAAACTGTCGTTATCGGTGCTCATTACGATACGGTTTATGACACACCAGGTGCCGATGATAATGCCAGTTCCGTTGCCGTCTTGCTTGAAATCTGCCGGGCTTTGAAAGATTTTTCACCGCGGAGGGCGCTGAAGATGATATTTTTTACCCTTGAGGAACCCCCGCTGTTTCGGTCGAAATTTATGGGAAGCTATATTTACGCCAGCGAAGCGAAGGCCAGGGGAGAAAATATTAGTGCTATGGTCTGTCTTGAGATGGTGGGATACTACGATGACAAGGAAGGCGGCCAGACCTTTCCCCTTCCCTTTATGAGTTTAGTGTATCCTTCTACTCCTAATTTCATAGCTGTTGTTGGTAACCTAACATCGAGGAATCTGGTAGAACGGATAAAAAATTCTATAAATAAAAGTTCTCATATTCCCGTTGAGACGTTATCAACCGTCAGTTTTGTTCCCGGTGTAGACTTTTCCGATCACCGCTCATTCTGGAAGATGGGATATCCCGCTGTCATGATTACAGATACAGCTTTTTACCGAAATCCGAATTATCACAGCGTAAAGGATACTATTGACACTTTAAATTTTAATAAAATGTCGAACCTTCTTGTTGGATTGGTGCAGGTTGTCAAAGACCTTTCGGGTCCTACTCAAACAGAAAAATAGCAATATATTTACAAGCCGGTTAAACAGATTTCTTGCGGCGAGCCTATGAGGTTTTCGATTTTCCTTGAAATTTTCTATTTTAAATGCATAATCACGGGTTCATAGGAGATGTCTGATGGAAGACACTTACATCAAACGGGCTCTGGAGCCAGTCCTTGAGCATGCATCCACTGAATTTCCAGTGGTCATTCTGACCGGTCCGAGACAATCCGGTAAGACGACCCTGATGCTCCATCTTTTTGCCAACAGGTACCGCTATGTTTCCCTCGAGCTGCCTGACATTCGGGCATCTGCCTCTGCCGATCCTCGCAGCTTCATCAAAATGTACCCTCCTCCGGTGATCTTCGATGAGATACAGTATGTTCCGGATCTCCTTCCCTTCATCAAAGAGAGGGTAGAAACACAGCAGGAAATGTGCGGACAGTACCTGCTGACGAGCTCCCAGAATCTGCTTGTTATGGAGAAAATCTCCGAATCGTTTGCCGGACTGGCAGCTCTGTTTAGTCTTCTTCCACTCTCGTGGCGTGAGACAGCAGGGGAATCCCAGGTTGCCCTCCCGTTGGAGTTGAAGAAAACGGCGAGGAGCCGATCGCTTTCACATCTCGACCTCTGGGAAGGCTTTCTTCGGGGCGGATATCCGGAACTTGCCGTGCACAAGGAGCACGATGTGACCCTCTGGCATGCCGACTACATTCAAACCTATCTGGAAAAAGACATTCGTACGCTTCGTCAGGTCGGAGATCTCACCCTGTTTAAAAATTTTCTTAGGGCGCTGGCGGCGCGAAGTGCACAACCCCTGAATCTGACAAGCCTGGGGCGCAAACTTGGTATTGCCGTAGCGACAGTTAAAGCCTGGCTCTCTTTACTGGAGGCTACATTCCAGGTGATCATCTTACACCCGTACCTCACAAGCGTCAGCAAACGCCTTGTTAAGATGCCTAAGATATACTTTACTGATGTGGGGAACCTCTGCTACTTGGTGGGGCTAAGAGAACCAGAACATGCGGCCTTTGGTCCCATGGGAAGTGCGATCATGGAAACGGCTGTCCTTTCCGAAATTGTAAAGATGTTTGCAAATCATGGTGTGAAGCCACGGGTTTATTTTTGGAGGACCTCCGCCGGCACAGAAGTGGACTTCGTTATGGAAACCGGCACAGAGCTCATTTCTGTCGAGGTGAAGACTTCTGTGAAACCACGGCCAGCTATGACTTCCGGTATTGAGGCATTCCGCGAAGCACTCGGAAACCAGGCAACGTCCGGCTACATTATACATACAGGCAAGGATCGTTTTACATTCGGTTCTGATGTCATCGCACTCCCATTCGCCGAACTTTCGTTATCGACAATCTATTCCAGGATCAGACCGTCTTAAAACAATCTTTTCTACAGCCCGTATTGTTCATCAATCCATTTTTGATACTCTCCGCTTTTGACCCGCTCTGTCCAGGCCTCGTTTTCGAGATACCACTCAATCGTCTTCCTGAGACCGGTTTCAAACGACTCCTCCGGAGACCAGCCCAAATCCTGCCGCAACTTTGTGAAATCGATCGCATATCTTCTGTCATGACCGGGCCTGTCATTGACAAAGGTGATCAGATCCCTTCGGGGATTTCCACCTTGAGGGGTTAGAATCTCATCAAGTATGTCACAGATCATTTCCACAACCACAATATTTTCCATCTCCGAATCGCCGCCAATATTGTAAGTTTCTCCCCTTTTACCCGATTCAATAATAGTCTGGATGGCACGACAGTGATCCCCCACATAGAGCCAATCCCTCACATTTTTACCGTCCCCGTAAACGGGAAGAGGTTTCCTCTCTACCGCATTCAATATGATAAGAGGAATCAATTTTTCCGGAAACTGGTAGGGCCCATAATTATTGGAACAGTTGGAGATCGTTATAGGCAGGCCGTATGTTGCATGGTAAGCCCGAACAAGGTGGTCTGAACCAGCCTTTGAGGCAGAATAGGGACTGTTCGGACGGTAAGCGGTTGTTTCGGTAAATAGTCCTTCTTTACCAAGACTCCCATAGACTTCATCGGTACTGACGTGGTGGAAGAGAACAAACTTGTCATGGTGGGCCCTGGCTACTTCCAGCAGGTTGAAAGTGCCAATAATATTTGTATTGATAAAGCTCTCCGGCCTTTTGATGGATCTGTCAACATGGGACTCTGCTGCAAAATGACAGATAGTATCAATTTCATATCGCGTGAATATCTCCTCCATAACGGTCGGCTCACAGATATCAGCCCTTTGAAAGATGTACCTATTGGAATATTTTTCCTCTATGCCCTTCAAGTTTTCAGGATTTCCGGCGTAGGTTAGTTTATCGACATTGATAATCGTTCCTTCAAAATCGGATTTTTCAAACATATAGTGAATAAAATTGCTCCCAATGAAACCACACCCGCCGGTTACCATCATATTTTTTATTTCCATGTTTCTTCACCTCATTCCAAGACATGTTAACATGTATATTATAATAGAAAGTCTGTCAATAAAAACAGTCTTTTAACACTGTCACTTTTTTCTTAACATATATGGTAATTGAGATATAATAAGACCAAATCACGTACAGGAGAATCAATGATCGACCAGAAAACCATCGTAAGGATTGTAATCTTACTTTTACTCTTCTTTCTTTCCTGCGAAAAAGAAGCAGAAGTAAAGGAGCTTATTAGTTCCGGTAACACCCACTTCAAAAACGGTCGGTACGATGAGGCCATCAAAGACTACGGCACTGTCATTGAAATTCTTGACAATTACGGCAGTTCAAACTTGACCAACGCCCATTATAATCGCGGACTTTCGTACTTGATGAACGGCCAATGTGACAGGGCAATCGAGGATTTCAACAAGGTAATCGATTGTGATCCCCGGGATGCCAAGGCTTACTACAATCGAGGAAACGCCTACGCACTGAAGAAACAGTGCAGCAGGGCAATTGAAGATTATTCAAAAGCTATCACAATAAACCCGAATGATGCCCAAATATATTATAATCGCGGCCTCGCTTACCAGGAAAACAAAAGTCACTACGATAAGGCAATTAAAGACTTTAAAACGTCAATCAAGATCAACCCTGATGACATAAAATCTTACTGCTTTCTCGGAATCACCTACTTTAAAAAATGTAAGTTCCGTGAAGCGGCCAAGCATTTCAGCAAGGCTATTACCATGAACCCGGATTATTCCGAGGCCTACATTGGCCGTGGCCAGTCTTACCTCAGATCGGGAAAATTTGAAAAAGCGGCTTTAGATTTTGAAAAGGCCTGCAAAGTGGGGGGAAAGTCCGGCTGTATTATGCTGGAACTTATCTTAAAAACGGAAAGAGAGAGAAATGGGTTGACCGGGAATGTGCAGTAACCACACGCTTCGGCTTGTACCCACTATAACAGTTGACCGCAGATCCCCTTCCATCACGCTGATAAGTCCTTTTACTCTTCGTATCATCGCCCGCTTGTCGATAAGTATCTCCCTTTATTGTTATACCATTAGCGGGTGTGAGAATCGAAAGTAACGACCTCACTTATCCGTTTGACCCTACATTTAAATCCTGCTATAAAAAGTCCACGATTACCGTTTAAAACAGGCACCTGAATAGATTTTACAACAGACATTCGGAAGGAAACGCGGCATTGAATATAATCCTTGCTGGATATAATCTCGATTATGAGATCATAAAAACCATCGGTTCACCGAGTCAGGATGATAAAGCCCTCACACCTGAGACCATCTCTGCCGCCTATGCCCGCATTAGCAGAAACCCTTCTCCCGTCACAGAATTGAGAGACATAGCAAGAAAAGAGGTGGAGAAGGCAAGGGATTCCAATCGCAGCATAGTCTTCGGAATGGGGCACAGCTCCATCGCCGAACATGCCGTCTTCAATATAGATGTCCTTGACGTTTCACGCCTCCTCGTCGAGGAAATCGAAAAGTTTCGCCTCTGTTCCTACACAGAAAAATCGCAAAGATATGTCCTGCTAAAAGACGACTTTGTTATTCCCGAAGAGATACGACAGGCCGGTGTTGAAAAACCCTTCATCAAAACTATCAAAGAACAGAATCGGTTTTATCACGATCTATATTCAATACTGAAACCGTACGTCTTTAAAAAAAACAGCGCGATGGCAACTGATCCGGCAAATCACCGGATTTTGGACGGCTGGGCAAAGGAAGATGCGAGATACATCATTTCCCTGGCAACTGAAACCCAGCTCGGAATGACCCTCAATGCAAGAAACCTTGAGTTAATACTGAGGCGCTGCGCCGCTCACCCTCTGGCCGAGGTCAGGGAGTACAGCGAAAAACTCTACCGTGCAACGAAAGATATTGCCCCCTCTCTGATCAGATACATAAAGCCAACCGAGTTTGACCTCATGACCAGGCCCGACCTGAAGAGCATGGTGACGGAGTTGATTGGAAAACGGGGAGGAGAAGCTGAAAAGGGAAGAAACACCGAAGAAAATACTGTCATCCTCTCATATTCAACACCTGATGCCGATGACAGAACAATAGCCTCACTTATTCACTCTTCATCAAACATTCCCTTAGAGGAGTGCATGACAATTGCCTCTTCCATGGAAAGAGAAGAAAAGGAAGAAATTATCAAAACCGCTTGCCGGTATATGAAATCATACGATGCTGCCCTTCGGGAATTCGAAAACGTCGACCTCCTCTTTGAGCTTACCATCAGTGCAACATGCTTTGCCCAGTTGAAACGGCACCGGATAGCCACTATAACCTGCCAGGATTACGACCCAACACTTGGCATCACAATACCACCGGCGATATCTGAAACTGGGATGGAGAGCCGTTTTAGAGATGTCATATCCTGGACAGAGGAAACCTATGACCAGATAAACAAAGTGGCCCCGACCGCGGCAGCCTACATACTGACTAACGCCCATCGAAAAAGAGTTGCCATAAAGATAAACGCCAGGGAATTATACCATATCGCCCGACTGCGGGTAGACAGAGACGCCCAGTGGGACATAAGAGAAACTGCCAAAAAGATGCTGACGCTGAGCAGAGAAGCGATGCCCCATACTCTCATGCTGGCCACTGGAAAAGACGGTTTTACCTCACTTTACGACCAATGCTTCGGCGACCGGAAGTGAAGCATTCGGACGGGCATTAAACCCGACCCTAAAAAATCATTCCATAGCGCGAGGACCTTTAATTTACAGGATTTTCACATGATTCAATTTAATCTTCTGCTCCTGGTTTTCCTTATTGTCTTTGTAACAAGTTCAGTTACCAGATGGATCCTGACACGGGTCAATGTCCGCCATCTTAGTGCATCAGGCCATCAGGTTCCTAAAGTTTTCCAGGGTGAAATAGATACTGAAACTCTTTCCAGGATGACCGACTACACTGTAGACTCCTCCCGGTTTGGCTCCATCGAAGCCTTCTTCGGTGATCTGATAATGCTCGCCATACTGTTGAGCGGATTCTTACCATGGCTTGTCGGCACTCTGCTGTCGCATAACCTGCACTTCATTTTGTCAGGACTCCTCTTTTTCGCTGTCCTTGCGGCAATTAGCGGTATCTCAGACATCCCGTTCAGTCTTTACAGCACATTCGTAATCGAAAAAAGACATGGCTTCAGTACCGTTACCTTCATGCTGTGGATAACCGATCTACTAAAAAATTTGCTCATTTCCTCCATTCTAATGGTTTTTCTTTTCTGTCCTTTGCTGGCGCTGATCTACTACACTGAAGAGACATGGTGGCTATGGGCATGGATGTTCTTTGCCGCTTTTCAACTCCTCATACTGTGGCTTTATCCGATTGTTATCGCACCTCTGTTCAACAAGTATGAACCGATACAAGATCAAGAACTGGAGCAGAGAATCATTTCGACAATGGAAAAAGTGGGCATTAAAACAAGGGGGATCTATCAGGTTGATGCCGGAAGAAGGAGCAGTCATACCAACGCCTACTTTACCGGCATTGGAAAAACCAAACGGATCGTTTTATTCGACACCCTGCTTGAATCTCATACATCAGATGAAATCCTCTCTGTCCTTGCCCATGAAATAGGACACTGGAAAAAGAAACACGTCTTAAAGCAACTACTGTTTATGGAAATTGTCTCCTTTTTTTTCTTCTATCTGGTTTACCGCCTGATCGACTGGTCACTTCTGTATCAAACCTTTGGTCTTAAAGAAACCATCCCATATGTGGGACTCTTTCTTATAACTGCTCTTCTAAAACCGGTTTCTTTTTTCTTCACTCCTTTTATATCAACAATCTTTCGAACATTCGAACGTGAAGCAGATGACTACTCGTGCTCGCTTGTAGGAACCGCTAAACCACTTTGCAGTGCACTCAAGCGCCTTGCAAAAGACAACCTTGCAAACCTCCATCCCCACCCTGTGTACGCCTGGTTTCACTACTCCCACCCCCCTCTCACCGAGCGAATCGGACGGCTCCAAGATACAAAAAAGATGTCTGGTGAATCACTTAAATGAAAAGGGCATCTCATCAACGAAATGCCCTTTTATAATCTTTATAAATATATGATCGCGAAACTAACTTTTAATAACGTTCTTTGCTACAGGCCCTCTATCACTTTCTTCCACGTCAAATGACACTGGGTCACCCTCAGCAAGAGACTTGAACCCGGGGGTGTTGATGGAGGAGTAATGAACAAAAATATCCGGACCGTCTTCTTGTTCAATGAACCCATACCCTTTTTTCTCACTAAACCACTTTACTGTCCCGTTTGCCAAAATGCTAACCTCCTTTCCAAAATTTTACATAATGATCCCAAACTTAAGGCCGCCACTCTGGCAAGTGGAGTACTTCTTCAGAGCGAAACCGACCCGCAGTATAGCCGGGCCATTATACTTTGGAATCTGGAGGGTAAAACAGAACTTCATGAAAAGTCAAGTGAAAAATAGTCTTTGTATACTCGAAAAATATCGAATCCCTTGAAAAAAGTTCTCATATCAGACCAACAACTTCTTCCCTTGCAAACGGTGTTTCTCTTCGGATTATTACTTGAATCCATATCAAAATCTCCGTATAATCCCTCAATGCAATCCTCTTTAGACAAGGTAACCATGGACTCCAACCAACCTCACTATAAAAGACATCGCCAGCGACTGAAAAGTAAATTTTCTGAATCTGGGCTTAATTTGTTCCATGATTACGAAGCGTTAGAACTTCTTCTGTCCTATGCAATCTCAAGGAAGGATGTCAAGCCACTGGCAAAGGCACTTTTAGAAAAATTCGGCGGTCTTAAGGGTCTTTTGGATGCCGATACTGATGAAATAGAAAACGTAGAAGGCATCGGTGCTCATACGGCTATCCTTATAAAACTCGTAAAAGACCTTGGAACTCTGTATTTAGAAAAGAAAGTAAAGGATAATCCTCAGATAACATCCACAAAGGACCTGTTGAACTACTGTAAGGCCTCAATGGGCGGGCTGAGGGATGAGAGGTTCAGCGTAATCTACCTGAATGCTCAAAACAGGATTATAAAAATAGAAGCCATACAGGAGGGGATAGTTAATCAAGCAGTTGTTTATCCGAGAAAAGTTCTTGAAAAAGCTCTAAAACACAAGGCATCCGCAATAATACTCGTTCATAATCACCCCTCTGGCAACGTGAAACCTTCAGAAGCCGATATTAAGCTGACGAAGGCCATCCAGGAAACCGCCAAGGTGCTTGAAATACTTGTCCACGACCATATCGTTATTGGAGAAAACAATTTTTTCAGCTTTCGGGAAAAGGGAATGCTGCCTTAGCAAGAGTTCCGAGTTCCGGGTTCAGAGTTCAGAGTTCTAATCGAGACATCAAGCTCGGAACTTTGAACCCGGAACTCGGAACTCTTTTCAAAACGGGACCGGCGTAAAGGTAACCACAAACACAGTTAAGGTTATTAATCCTATGATCTTCCGCCTCCTATCCAGTGGCACCCAGTCATAGGCAACTGGCGGATGATTAACACCCAGAAAAAGGAGAAGGCCCGTCCATACCAGCCACCCGCTCCAACCGGTAAACCCCAGCACTAAGAGCATGACCAAGATAACTTTAGCCAAAATCCTTTGCCTGTACCCGAATATCGCATATGCCACATGCCCTCCATCCAGCTGTCCTACGGGAAGAAGGTTCAGGCAGGTAACCAGGAGTCCTATCCATCCGGAAAATGCTATGGGATGGAGAATGAGGCTTGTATTATCAGGCATGAAACCATGAACAATCCAGTTGAGGAGGGAGAAAAGAATAGAAGTGCCAAGATGTATTCCGCCTGTTCCTGTTTCAGGCACTATCTCAGAGAGAACCAAGCCGATAAAAAGAATAGGAATCGCCACAATGATTCCGGCAAGGGGGCCCGCCGCACCGATATCAAGAAGAATCCTTCTGTCCATGATCGGTGATTTCATCTTTATAAATGCCCCGAATGTTCCTATAAAGGATGGTGCAGGAATAAAATACGGGAAGGTCACATCTACATTATGTTTCATAGATATGTAGTAGTGTCCAAACTCGTGGCAGCCCAATATCAGAAGGAGGGTAAAGGAAAAGGGGATTCCCTTCCACAGATACTGGGGATACTCGAGAGGGTTTATTCCCTGCTGCATAGTACCTGCAATCAGGGTAGTCAGAATAGTAATAACGAAAAGTATTAGGTTGATATGGGGGAGCCTGCGTTTCCTGTCAGCAGTAAAAAACTGATAATCCATAAAATAATGCCTGGCAGGTTATGAAAAAAGGGAGCATAATTAACGATCCCCCATTATTAAAAAAAGTCAGATGAACTTCTTTCGAAAACTCTATTTTTTAGGATTTACGCCTCCCCTGAGCTCTTTGCCTACTTTAAAAAAGGGAAGTTTCTTTGCAGATACCTCAATGTTATTTCCAGTCTTGGGATTCCTGCCCGTATAAGCACCATACTCTCTTATAACAAAGCTTCCAAAACCTCTTATCTCTATCCTTCCGCCTTTTTTAAGCTCATCGGTAAACCCTTTAAAAATTAATTTGACAACATCTGTCGCCTCTTTCTCTGTCAGGTCTTCTTTCCTGCTTAACGCCCCAATTAATCCAGATTTATTCATAACGCCCCCTTGGATAACTTTTATACTATTATTTCGCTATAACTTAGTAGTGAATATTATTCGCTTTATAATATAAAAGTCAAGATAATTTTAGCGGATACTGATTATTCTGAAGAAAGAGCCAATAATCTTTGAACCTCTCTCTTTTGCAAGTACCTATACTCTCCCACTTCCAGATCATCAAGATGGATATCGGAAATGGCAATCCTTTGCAGCCTTACGACCGGATGTCCTATCGACTCGAAAACTCTTCTGATAATTCTGTTTCTTCCCTCGAAAATAGTCAACTTGATCCAGCAACTTTTTCTGTTAATCTTTTCAAGCACAATATCAGAAGGAACAAATTTTCCATCATCGAGTTCTATCCCGTTCTTTATGACACGAACCTTTTCCCTTGTAAGATTTCCTTTGACTTTAGCCATATATGTCTTTGGAATAGCGAATTTAGGATGCTGAAGTCTCTGGGCAAAACTGCCGTCATTGGTCATCAGAAGCAGCCCTTCCGAATCATAATCAAGCCTTCCTATGGGAAATACCCGCTCGGACATATCATGTATTAAATCGGTTACGACCGGTCTCCCCTGGGGGTCTTTGAGCGATGTAATATACCCACCCGGTTTGTTCAGCATCAGGTATTTTTTGGACACTTCTGTAGATATTAATTTCCCATCTACCCTTATCTCATCCTTTTGAGCATCAGCCTTAACCCCTAACCGCCTTACTACTCTGCGATTAACGCTTACCCTCCCCTCGCTGATGAGCTTCTCTGCTGCTCGTCGGGAAACAACGCCGGCACCGGCGATTATCTTTTGAAGGCGTTCCTCCATGGCAAATTACTTTCCCAACTCTTTTAATTCCCTTAGTGTCGGTAATTCTGACAGGTCCTTCAAATTAAATATCTCAAGGAACTTCTTCGTCGTGCCATAAAGCATCGGTCTGCCGGGGACATCTTTCCGTCCAACCATCCTTGCCAGTTTCTTGTCCAGCAATCCCCTTAGAGACCCGCTGACATCAACGCCCCGTATTCTGTCTATTTCTGACTTCAGAACCGGCTGTCTGTATGCAACCACAGCCAGGGTCTCCATCGCGGCCGGTGTAAGCGTAGCCGGTTTTATCCCTTTCAATTTTGTCACCCACTCACCAAGACCGGTCCTCGTCCTGAACTGAAATCCCCCTGCAACCTCTTCGAGATAAAAACCACCCTTTCTCTCGTTATATTCCTCCACAAGATCAATGAGAACGTTTTTAATCTCTTTTTTGTCGGCTTCCTCTCCCAGAACTTCCTTGATCCTGTCAATGGTAAGAGGATTTTCAGAAGTAAAAATAAGAGCTTCTATTATAATTTTTATGTCTTCCATTCCCGAACCCAATAGTGGGGCGTTTCCCCAATTAATTAGAAATTGGTGAAGCGTCTCTTATTTTAATTCTGATTGCCCCGAAGGAACTCGCCTGATAGGCTCGAAGTAGCCTTAATTTCATCAGTTCCAAGATCGCAAGAAACGTATATATTATTTCCTTACGGCTTGGTCCACTTCCCAGTAAGTCTGTAAAGGTTAAATCTTTCTCCCTGCCAAGTCTTTCCATAATTTCATTTATCCTGTCCGACAGGGATATCCTTTCAATATCAATTTCCATCAAGGTCTCATCTACCATTGAAGAGACTATCGTCCGAAAGACCTCTACAAGCTCGAAGACACCGACCTCCATAAAAGGCCTCTTCCCCCTATCAATCTCTTCGCCGGCAGAATAGCCCCTTTTAAAGACATCCCGTCCGAGCAGGAACCTCTTATCCAAATTCAGGGACGCTTCCTTGAAGGCCTGATATTCGAGAAGCTGCCTCACCAACTCCTCCCGCGGATCGGATTCATCTTCTTCATCGCCATCCTGAACCGGCAGAAGCATCTTTGATTTTATGTAAAGCAACGTGGCGGTCAGCAGCAGATATTCCCCGGCAAGGTCCAGGTTTAAAGACCGCATAATTTCCAAATGCTTCAGGTACTGCTCTGTAATAAAAGCTATCGGAATATCATAGATGTCAATCTCATTCTTTTTGATGAGATACAACAAGAGATCCAGAGGACCTTCAAAGACATCAAGTTTGACTTCATAACGCATGGTTAACACCAAGCACTCAGCAATCAGCGATTAGCCATCGGCTTTTTGATGAGAGGTATACACATTACCATACATCAATCGTGTTATAAACGATCAACGCTCAGACATCAGCAAAAAGCAGTATAGTCTTCTGCATAATCTTTTGCTTTTGCTGAAAGCTGACAGCTGAATGCTGAACGCTGATTATATTTTTACCGCTTCCCTTACCTCTTCCATCGTCATACGGGAAACATTTCTGGCTTTGATATTTCCCTCAGCAATCATCTCCTTGACTTCCTTTAGATGACTCCGGTAGTAGTCCTGCCTCTCATGAACAGATCTCATTCCCTCTGATATCCTGCCGGCAAGGCGCTTCTTGCAGTCAACACAGCCTATTTTCGCTTTCTTGCATTCCATTGATATTTCATCCACCTCACCGGACGGCGAATAAATCTGGTGAAATGCAAAGACATTACAGAGTTCGGGTCTTCCCGGATCATTCTTTCTCATCCTCTGCGGATCAGTAAACATGGTCCCCACTTTTTTCTCTAAAACATCCCCCCTATCGGCAAGATAGATCGAGTTTTCATAAGACTTGCTCATTTTCCGTCCATCTATGCCGAGTAGTTTGGGAACGTCCGTAAGAAGGGTTTCCGGTATGGGGAAAATTTCCTTGTACAAAAAATTGAACCTTCTGGCGATCTCACGGGTCAGCTCTACATGGGGAAGCTGATCCACACCTACAGGTACACCGTTGGCCTTATACATGATAATATCTGCAGCCTGAAGGACCGGATACCCCAAAAATCCAAAAGTTGAAAGGTCACGATCGGACAGCTCTGCTTTCATTTCTTTATAGGTTGGATTCCTTTCAAGCCAGGAGAGCGGGGTTATCATTGAAAGGATAAGAAACAGTTCGGCATGCTCCTCTATATCGGACTGAATAAATATCGTACTCCTTGCCGGATCTAAACCGACGCTGAACCAGTCAATAACCATGTCAATCGTATATTCTTTTATAAGACTGGTATCATTATATTCACTAGTCAGCGCATGCCAGTCGGCAACAAAATAGAAACAATCATAATCATCCCTGTTCTGAAGTTCAACCCAGTTCGTGAGCGCTCCATGGAGATTGCCTAAATGGAGCTTCCCCGTAGGGCGCATTCCGCTCAAAATTCGCTTTTTTACCACAATACCTCCTGAAATAAAATATGAGTGCTATGAAAATACAGTTTAAGAAAAAGAGGCTGCCGTCCAATCAAACGGGAAAGAGACTATCAATCTTATCAAACAAGCGCTTTATCTCTCTGTTATTACCTGCTCTCGGCCGAATACATTCGAGAATACCAAGTTCTTCAAGCCTCTTCAGGGCCGGGAGAGGATACTTTTCCCGAAGGATAAGGTCAAGTTCCGAAGAGATTCGATAATCAGCCAATTTAGTAAAAAGGTTTTCTTCAATTACGTCTTTAATCAGCTTTTCAGTTGATTTAACTATTCTAAACCCGAATCTCTGTTCAAATCTCACGGCCCTGAACGCCCGGGTGGGATCATCAATGAAACTCAAATCGTGGATGATCCTTATCAATTTTCTTTTTATATCTTTTCTTGCATTGAAAAAGTCAAGTAATTTCCCAAAATGATCCGGGTTTAAGCCGACTGCAAGTGTATTGATTGTAAAATCTCGCCTGTACAGGTCATCTTTGATAAAACCTGGTCTAACTTTAGGAAGCGCAGCGGGGTGTTCATAAATCTCAGTTCTTGCCGTTGCAACATCCACCTTGCAGCCATCAGATAACGTCAGGGCTGCCGTGCCAAAAGTTTTATACGAACGTATGCCGGCACGATACTTTCGTGCCAACTCTTCAGCAAATCGTATACCATCCCCCTCAACGACAAGATCTATGTCATAATTTTCATAATTCAAAAAAAGTTCTCTTACCAGCCCACCCACCATGAATGCCCTAAAGCCCATATCTTCGGCACACTTTCCCGACGATATCAGGAGCTCTGTAATATTTTCCGGCAGCTTTTGCAACAGCAAGTTCTTGATGTTTTTCATACCCGAAACTATACAAAAAGAATAAGACCCCCGATTTTCCCAGAAACCGGAGGTCTTAAATGTGTAATCATTATTTTTATTGCTTTTTCTGTTTACTTTACCTTATCGGTGAGTGCCATGCCGGGTTTAAACCTGACGGCCTTCCTTGCTTTGATTTTAATCTCTTCACCCGTTTGAGGATTCCTCCCCTTCCTCGCTTTTCGTTTAACTACTGTAAATGAACCAAACCCTACCAAACCAAATTTTCCATTCTTTTTTAGTTCTTTGGTTACCGTTTCTATATACGATCCCAGTGCTTTTGCTGCAGCTACCTTTGTAATACCTGCATCGTTTGCGATTGCCGTTATTAATTCCGCCTTTGTCATACCTTTGCCCCCCTCATTCGTTAGTAAGTTTTAAATTATCTTCCTTAAAAATGCCTTTTCTTCTTACTCTTCCTACTACCCATACAACCGGCAACTCAAGAATGCTAAGCGCTAACTCAATCTTCCCCGTGTAGACCCGTGTAGCATAGGGGGAAAAGAACTGTCAAGTAAAATAACGAAAAACTTTAAATTTTGCAAAACAAATTTTAGCCCATATTTTGTAGCGGAAACATTGAAGCTCCCCGCAATAAGTTGCGGGGAATCTCTGACTGTTCAGTTCAAGTTTGACAAAAATTACTCTTTATAGTAAACAGGCCGCTTCAACGTTTATCATTGTACTCCTTTTAGTATAATTAGTATAATTTCAAGAATTCTCTATGTGAGCACTTTCAATGAAAGAAACGAATATTAAAGAAAGAATGTGGGGCTGGTTTGTACTTTCAAGACCGCCCTTCCAGACGGTAGGCATTCTTCCATTTGTTCTCGGAACTTTATTAGCATGGAAAATAGAGCACGCTTTCGATGGAACCATCTTTCTTCTCGGAATATCGGCAGTAATTCTAATCATGCTATCTACATATTACACCGGAGAATATTCTGATTACAAAGAAGATGCTATTTCCAAAAAAATATATAAGAGCAGGTTTGCCGGGGGTACGGGGGTAATTCCATCCGGGATTATCCCAAGACAGCCCCTTATCTGGGTAGCTCTACTCACGATTATCACTGCCGGCCTGATAGGTATAATTCTCCAGTTTTTCTTTAAAACAGGTCCCTATACGATACCCCTTGGTGCTATTGGTCTTTTCTCTGGCTTCTTTTACTCTACCAGACCGATTCGTTTTGTGGAAAGGGGAGTCGGAGAATTATTGATAGGCCTATGTTACGGATGGCTCCCTATAGCAGTTGCTTTTTATATTCAGGCAGGCCATATAGCTCCTATCATTCACTGGATGGGTCTTCCCGTCGGCTTCACCATATTCAATGTAATACTCCTTAATGAATTTCATGATTACATAGCAGACAAAACAGTGGGCAAGAAAAATATGCTGGTTCGTTTAGGAATAAAAAGGGGGGCCGCAATTTATGCTTTGGCGTCAATATTTGCATGGATAACCATGTTTCTTTCCATAAAAGCTGGAGTCCCGATTAAGGTTCTTTACCTCTATATCCCCGTTATGACACTATCAGCAGTAATAACTATCATGACCCTTAGAAAGGGATACGGAAACAGAGACACGCTTGAAGTACTATGTGGACTGAATATAGTCATAAACCTTGGCACAACGCTCTCCTATGTGCTCGCTTTCGTTTAACTGAGGTATTTCTGGATGGGAATTAATAAAATAAAGAGGATAAAACCGTTCTTCTGGCCGCCTTCGCTTTTGTTTAAACAACTGGGAAGCATCCTGCTGATGGGATATCTCAATAATTGGGGAAAATCCCCTCACTGGCTTATTCACAACAGCTTAAAATCAATCCCAGTATCCAATGGCGCCTTCGGAATGGGGTGTATAGGATATCCCGGCCACCCCGCATGGGAAGTTACATCCGCATGCAATTTGAGATGCATTCACTGTCATGCGGAAAGCAGCAACCCGGATCTGAATGAACTTTCAACCGATGAAGGCAAAAGACTTATAGATAATATGGCGAAAATTGATGAATTCCGAGTTCTTGTTTATACTGGCGGGGAACCGTTGGTGAGACCGGATATATTTAAACTTCTCAAACATTCAAAAAATGTTGGATTCGCCAATATCATCGCAACAAATGGGACTTTAATCGATGAAGAAACCGCCTGGAAGCTGAAGGAACACGGTGTCATCTGCAATGCTATAAGCCTCGATGCATCCAATCCGAAAATAAACAACTTCATAAGGAATAATCCGAAGGCCTTTGACTTGGCACTCCGCGGAGTGGAAGCAACAAAAAAAGCAGGTATCCTTCTCCAGATAAACACAACGGCCATGGAATATAATATGCCCTACGTTTCGGAACTTATCGATTTCGTAGATGAACAGGAAGCCAGTATCATGCTCATGTATCAACTGGTGGCCGTCGGCAGGGGAGAAAAAATAGAAAGCGCAACACTGAAGAGAGAGGCAAACAGCAACCTCAGCAAACTCATCTCCAGCAAGCAGGAGAACACAAAGACCATCATCGAACCTGTTGCCGGTCCGCAATACTGGCCCTACATCCTAGAGAAAAAGGGAATGAAAAACGGCTTATGGCTGAAATTTGCAGAAAAGGTATTTCATGGCTGCGCTGCCGGCAGAGGTTTTGTCTACATCAAATCGAATGGAGATGTATGGCCCTGCCCGTTTGTTGAGGTAACTGCTGGAAATGTCAGGGAAACATCATTTCAAAATATCTACGAGGAATCAATCGTATTTAAAAACCTGAGAAATCGAGAAGAAACCCTCAAAGGAAACTGCGGCGATTGCCGTTACAAGACCATTTGCGGCGGCTGCAGGGGGAGAGCCATGGCCTATACAGATGACTACCTTGCAGAAGATCCGAGCTGTTTTATACGGGAAAAAAGTTGAAGTTCCCCGCAGCAAGCTGCGGGGAACGAAGTAATTCGAAGAATAATGCGCTCGCTGTTCAGTTCGAGTAACCTTTGAGGTTATCAGTCCCTACTTCCTTTTCTTCACCAGGAAGTACAACTCCCCTTCTTCTTTTAAACTTCCCGCCATAATCTCGGCATAGCTTCCTCTCCCGCAAAAGAGATCCACCCTGCCGGGACCTTTTATTGCCCCGCCGGTGTCCTGATTGAGGACAAAACGCGAAAAGGAAACCCAGGATTTTATGCCTCCATTCTTGTCCAAGAGCGGCTTGTTAGTCCTGATAAATGCAAGCGCTCCCTTTGGATATAGTTCGGAATCGGTCGCTATAGACCTTCCCGATGTAACGGGGACACCCAAACACCCCACAGGGCCCTTTTCGACGATGCGGAAGAACACATAACTTTCATTATGATGAAGGACATCCGACATTTCTTCAGGATTTCTCCTCAAGTATTCCTTGATACTGTGAAGAGAAATATCCTCCCTGGTAATCTTGCCCGTATCAATCAAAAGTTTCCCCACACTCCGATAAGGCCTGCCGTTGGACATTGAATAACTTACCTGAACAAAATCTCCATCCGGAAGGCTTATCACACCGGAACCCTGAATATGCAGAAAGAAAATATCAACGGGATCTGCAAACCAGGCAACCTCAAGACCTCTGTTTTTAAGACATCCATTTCCGTCTATATCCTCGCGGCTGTAGTAAGGAATCACTTCTCCGTCTTCGATCCTCGCAACTATCCGCTCGCCTTTAAACCTTTCTCTGAATTTTCCGAGGTCTATCACCATTGTATCGTCGGGATTCCTGTAAATCGGATACCGGTATTTTGGTGTCTTCTTAAATGATCCTTCCATAACAGGTTCATAGTATCCGGTAAAAAATGCCCTTTCACTTTCACTGCGATCAGCAGACTGATATACATCGAAAGCATCTCTTATTCTTTTTTCCCTGCTCTCATCCGGGCCGGAGCTTCTGATGATCTCCATAAACTCTAAAAGGGACTCTTTTAACTCTCTGACCGTATATACACTTTTCCCGAAGCGGAAAATCCTTTCCTCCGGCAGCCTGTCATAATACTGCAGGCTTCTACCGATCGCCAGTTCAAGTGATTTCTGATCAAGATCATCTGCAAAAGAAGGAGACTCGTCGGCCTTTATTAAAACAAGGGGAGGGAGGAGTTCCGGCGGTTTGGCAATCTTTACCGCACATCCTCCCATAAAGAGAAAAACAGATATTACAAGAAGGTAAAAATCTTTTGTTTTCATCAGGAAACCTTAAAAAACCTTTGAAAAGGGGTTGCGCTCTCTTAATGTTTTTCTAAAGCTCCAGAATCATTGCCACTTCATCGCAGTAATCGGGATATTTGGGGCATTTAAAACAGTCGGACCATATCTTCTCCGGAAGGGTTGATCTGTCCACCTCTATGAATCCTAGCTTTCCGAAAAACTCAGTTTGATAGGTGAGGGTAAATATTCTTAAAAGATCAAGGGTTATTGCCTCGGAGATACAAGCTTCAACGAGCTTTTCCCCGATTCCTCTCCTCCTGTATTCATCCTTGACACAAAGAGATCGAACTTCGGCCAGATTTTCCCAGAAAATATGCATGGCACAGACACCTGTCACGGAATCACTGCTGTCCTCAACATAGACAAAGAAATCTCTCAGGCTGCCATAAATATCCATCAAAGACCTGGGAAGCATCTCATCCTTTCCCGACGAGGCATTTATCATCCCGTGAATGATCTTTGCATCACTAACTTTTGCTTTTCTGATCATATTAAATTCCTAAGTTTAGAGTTCGGAGTTCAAAGTTCAGAGTCAGGAAACATAAAAAAACTTTGAACTCTGAACCCTGAACTCGGAACTCAATCCCGTGAGGCTTTCAGCATCTCACGAGCATGTTCCCTCGTCTTTTCGGTCATCTTAAGTCCACTGAGCATCCTGGTAATCTCATCGAGACGGTCCGACTCAGAAAGAACGGATATTTGAGTGTTTGTTCTTTCCCCCGAAACCCTCTTTGAAACAAGAAAGTGGCTATCCCCAAAACAGGCAATCTGGGGAAGATGGGTAATACATATAACCTGATGGCGCTTTGATACTTCCTGGAGTTTCCTGCCGACAATCCCGGCCATCGCACCGCCTATACCACTGTCCACCTCATCAAATATAATCGTATCAACGGCACCGGTTCCGGCCAGAACCTTCTTCATTGCCAGCACTATTCTGGAAAGCTCTCCGCCGGAAGCTATCCTGTTCAAGGGCTTTAATTCTTCCCCCACATTTGTTGATAGATAAAATTCAACTATATCGATACCTTTTGAACCAATTTTATCTTCAACAGTTTTATCAAATGAAACTTCAAATCTCGTATTTGCCATGCCCAACGCATGAATCTCGTTCTCCAATGCCTCTTTCAGGACTTCAGCGACCTCATGTCTCCTTTGAGAAAGCACCTTCCCTTTTTCCAGCAAAAACGTCTCTTTTGAAAAAATCTGCGTTGAGATCATCTTAATGTCTTCTTCCAAAGATGATATATGTTTCAGTTCTTCTTCAACGCCTTTCTTTGTCTCCAATACCTCTTCCAGCGTCTTGCCGTATTTACGTTTAAGCCTTCCCAAATACTCCAGCCTGTCTTCAATCTCCTCAAGCCTGTCAGGTTCAAAGGATATATCTTTCACATAATCTCTCAGGGTAAAAGCAATATCCTCAAGACTGAAAAACATAGAATCAAGTCCCTGCTCGGACACCTTCAAATCGGGATCAATTTTCTTTATCTCTTTTATGTTCTTTATCGTCCCACCGAGCTCTTCGAGTATGGAACCGCCTTTACCGTAAAGGGTCTCGTAGGACTCAGCGGCATATTCCGCCAACCTCTTCGCATTGCTCAGTATATTCTTTTCTCGCGATAGAGACAAATCTTCACCAACCGTAATACCCGCATCCTCTATCTCCTTTAATTGAAACCTGAGGAATTCCTCGCGTTTTTCACTCGCGCGGTTGAGAGACTCGAGCTCGGTGAGCCTCGATTTTAAATTTTGGCACTCATAATAAAGATTCGTAAATTCAGACCTTAACGACAGGCTATCGCCAAATTCGTCTAATATATCTATGTGGTTTTCAGCATTGAGTATGATCTGATGTTCATGCTGGCCGGATATATTAACCAGCGATTCGGCTAACGTGGAAAGCATGTTCAATGTGGACAGGTTTCCATTGACATAAACCCTGTTTTTACCCGAACGCGCCACAATTCTCTTGACAACGAGTTCATCCCCATCATAGAAACCGCTTTTTCTCAATGCCTCTTTCAACTGTTCCTTATCACTAATATCAAAAAGCGCCTCTACCGTAGCCGTTTCTGCAGAGGATCTTATCAAATCGGAGGATGCCCTCTCTCCAAGAAGAAGACCGACAGCACCGATGATGATAGACTTGCCCGCACCTGTTTCACCTGTAATAACATTAAGGCCCTCCGTAAGAGATACCTTAAGCTCATCGATGATGGCAAAATTTCTAATGTTCAGCTCAGTCAACATTTCAATCTCTATTCACACCCGGCGGTAATCCGCCCCATCCTAACTTGGTCCGTAAGATCTCCAGGTAGTCTCTGTAAGGAGAAATAATAAGATTTGTGTAATGTCTCGATTTCTTCACAGTAATTACATCACCCGACTCCAACGTAACCGAATCCTGTCCATCGAGGGTCAACGTTGCTCCTTTTTCTTTAGTCCATAAAATAACCTCTATACTGACACCATCGGGGAAAACTACCGGTCTATTTGTCAATGTATGCGCACATATAGGATTAATAATTATTGAATCAAGTTCAGGTGAAACAAGCGGCCCCCCGGCAGAAAGGGAATATGCCGTGGAACCTGTAGGCGTGGATATAATAAGCCCGTCCGCCTTAAAGGTGGTCATATACTGATCATCAACAAACGTTCTCAGTTCAATAATCCTCGAAAGATTTCCCCTGTTAATCACAACGTCATTGAGGACAAAACTCTCACTTATGCATTTCTGTTCACGGTTTATTGCAACATCGAGCATCATTCTCTTCTTAGTTTGATGCTTTCCACTGAAAACTACCTCCATCGCATCAAACATTTCATCTAAATTGACCTCTGTCAAAAAACCGAATTCCCCTAAATTGATGCCGAGTACAGGCACATCAAATTCCTTAACAGAACGCGCCGCGCGAAGAAGCGTTCCATCCCCGCCTAAGACAACAATTATATCTACGAGCGATGCAAGTTTTTCACATTCAAGCCCGGAAGCCTCCCCGAGCTTTTCAGCTATGTCCTTCTCCAGGAAGACCTCCAAATTCTTTTTTAAAATCCACTCTTTCAATCGTGAGGCATACTCCAAAGCCTTTTCCTTGCCGACGTTTGCTATTATCCCTATCTTTTCAATGCCCATTTTAACCTCTGCTGTAACTGTTCAGGTAAGAACTTTTTATATGACTCTTTCCATTGATCATACTACCGAGTATCCGTTCAATCACTCGATGTATTTCCTATACTTTATGCTTCCCCCTTTTTCAAGACGAAAGATTGATGGGAATCGCCAGGATCATATCTTAATATCCACAGTGTTAGCTAAATTTTAAAAGTGAACTGTTTAAAGATTAAAAGTGAACACCCTTCAGGTCACTGTTCTTAACTCTCTGGACATCGATAAGGTTATTTTCACACCAGAATCTGACCTCAGATATATCC
>Ga0268278_1000138_pt1 | contig 55389 bp, 69 predicted proteins | sample saktaG_3_FD_190135 | JGI IMG/M metagenome (GOLD analysis project Ga0268278, IMG submission 190135) | Saline water microbial communities from Sakinaw Lake, British Columbia, Canada - sak_2010_1_5_55m | ecosystem: Environmental > Aquatic > Non-marine Saline and Alkaline > Saline ...
ATTATTCCTGCATCAGAAATCAAATTTGGATTTAAATTTCCTTGATAAGAAATACAATTTGCAATCTTCTCAGATAAAAGATCAGCTTCAATATCTCTTACATCATATGGTGAACTATAATATAAACTAACCATTAAAAAAATTCCTCCTGCAACAACTACCAAAATAATAAACCAATATATTGAAATTATTTTTCCGTCTGCTTTCTTATTCATTTTTAAGTCTTCTTATCTATATTAAAAATATAATAAACCCCCTCAGTATATTTTGTGACTTCAACATCATTAAAAAAAGAATAACTATATGAACTCTTATCTTTCAGAGAAACTGTAACCTCATTATCTTTAATCTTAACTATATCATCAAATGCAATTCCATTTTTTTCTGCAACCTTCATAGGTTCTTCCATATTTAGTTTCATAACAGTTCCAGGATATGAAGCATCAATTAAAAGTGCCACTTGTTTAGCATATGCTTTTTCTAAAAAAATTGATCCAGATCCTTGATTAATTAAAAACAAAACAAGAATTCCAAAAAAAACCAAATTTAAAACAATAAAAATTATTGTCTCAACTAATATCTCTCCCCTCTTTTTCCTCATAAATTATGAAAAGAATTTATCTTAATAAAACTTATCTTAATTAAGATTTTGTTGTTATTTCATCGCAATTAAGAGCTTCAAATTCTTCTGAACCTGCTTCAACCAAATAAGGTGGAATCACATCCTTTTTACCATATAAATTTCTTATTACTGGGGCCACCAGTGTCCCTCCTGCAACTCCTCCTGCTGCAGCACCAATTACACCTGCTTTAAGAACAGTTGTGAGCACCGCCATAGAAACCACTGCACTACTTCCCCCTGTAAGAGGGACTAAGGCCAACCCTCCAAGAACTACAGCCCCACCAATTGCAATATTTGTAACCCAAGATAAAGTGCTTATATCACTTGAACTTCCCATTAAAGAATAATATTGTTTATCTAAATACATTGGACCAAAATCAACTCCTTGAGAAAGAAGAGAAGTTGCATCATTTGTAAAATATAAATATTCTAAATATGTTGGACCACTTTGATCTTTTAATTTTGTTCTAGACAAATATTCAAAAACATCTCTTTTATTAAACTCATTTGAACCAAAAATATCTTTTACACTATCATCAAAAGATATTTGAGAACATATTGAACAATATAAATTAGAAAAAGATTCTTTTTCTAAGTATTCAACTTTTCCTTCACCAAACATCCACCAACAATCTGCAAGTTCATCTCCAAGAACTTGATAAACATCTTCTTTTGTCTTTACTTTCTTTTTGATTGGATCTAACATTTGTTCACAACTTCCATCTTTTGTTATGCAAACATAACTTCTTTGACAATTCAAAGGGATAGAATCTGAAACCAAATCATCTGCAGTTCGTATTAAAGTTGCCCTATTCATAACAGAATTATAACAAAGTTGTTTTTCACTTTCTTGACCCAAATTTAACCTAAATAAAAAGAAAAGAATTATTGCAAAACTTGCTATTAAAATAACTAAAATAACTATTTGCTTTGTTGTTAATTCTGCCTTTATGTTTTTCATATTGCACCTATTTTTTTCATTAAAGTGTATATTGCAACTAATGCGATTGCGAATATTACTATCCAGATAATATACTTTATTAATTTATCAAAATTCATATTTTAGACACCTCCACCCATTTCCCATCTTTTTTTATCTCAAGACTAATAAATGCTCCGCCGTTTTTTTCAATTGAAATTTCATCAAACTTTTTCAAATCTCCAACAACAACACAAGCCCCATTTTCAGAACATTCTTTTTCTTGCCTATCTTTAGCAATACCAAAAAATTCATAAACAGAATCACAAATACATATACAATCTTTTCCGATGCATTGATTTGGTTTTAAATCGCCTTGAACAAAACTAAAAACAGACCAACCAATAGGAGTTATCTGATACAATTTTCCAACATATGAAGAATTTAATTTAAGTTCATTTAAAATATCTGTAATTTTATCTGAAGTAGCTTTAGCCTCAACTAACTTTTGGTCTTTAGAATTAGCATTATATAATGCAAAAAGAAGAAAAACTAAAAGAGCTATTCCAATAACTGCTAAAACAATTTTCAAAGTTTCTGAAGCTAATAAAATTCCTTTTTTATTTTTCATCTTAAAAACACCAAAAATAATTGGGGAGTAGAACCTGGAAGATTTTGAATAAAATCCACAATTTTATTTTTAAAAATAAAATACAATGCAATAATAACTGCCACAACCACAAAAATACCTAAAATTATTTTAATTAATTGGCTTATCGATAGTTCTGCCATTATCTCCCCCTAAATAAATTTTTAAAATTATCTAAAACTGAAACACCTTTTTCTTTTAAAACAAATATTGTAATCATTAACACTACTAAAACTGCTAATGCAATTAAAATCCATGGAAGATATTCAGACACAATTCCTCTTTTATTCATAACTAATTATATTAAATATAATTAATAAATGTTTTTAAAATAAAAAAGCTAAAATAAAGGATGGAAACTTGGAAAGAAATATATAAAAATAAAAAATTTGAGATAAATACAAAAAAAACCAAGCAAGATTGTTAAAGAAATTTTCAAAATAAAACCCAAGGTAAAAAGAACCCTTGATCTTGGATGTGGCAATGGGAGAAATTCTGTTTATGCTTCTAGATTCTCAACAAAGGTAGATTATATAGATATTGTTGATCTCAAAGAAAGACAAAAGAATAAAAATATTACATTTAAAAAACAAAAACTACAAAATTTAAATATGGGAAAAATAAATATGATATAATTTTAATCATAAGGTTATTACAATATCTAAACCTGAAAGAATTGAAAAAAACATTAAAAAATGTTTCCAGAGCATTAAAACCAACTGGATTAATTGCTATAAGCTACACCAAATCTGGAGGAATTTTTAAGCAAGATTATAAAATAAAAATATTTTCATATTCCTTAAAAGATTTAAAAGAGATATTTAAAGAAAACAATTTAAAAGCAATTGAGACAAAAAGAGGAGATAAATATTCTTCTCACGTACCTTACAAAACTCCAGTAGAAACATATCAATTTATTTTAAAAAAGTTAAAATAAATTTCCAAGCACAAGTGTACTTAACAAAAACAAAGCAAGCACTGCTATCAAAGCTGTTATAAAATATAAAGTCATTCCTTTTTTCAAATTAATACCAATCTTATATGTATTCTGTAATCTATCTTCTCCAGCATCAATTGTTACAAGTGTTGCTGTTAATATAAAAATTATCTGAATCAAATAAATTCCAACAGAAAGCTGCAAATAATAAGGGGGTATCATAGATGTAACATCAAATATGTCTAAAATTCCCCCCAACCCCCCAACATTAGCTAAACCATCTTCTGTAAAGGATGTTAATTTTAATTTAGTTAAAATAAATGTTATCATTGCTGCCAAACCAACAACAATTCCAGAAAGCAAAGGAGCTAAAAAAGTCATATTACTTTTCATATCAGAAGATATTTCAGCCAACATATCTTTTAATCTAATTGTTATTTTGTTTATATTTTTAATATATTGAGATATGCTCATCAAACTTAGTGCTGCTATTTTAAGTCCTTTTTTACTAGATTCCACTAAAATTCTCATACTTGTTGCAATTAGATTTGAAGGGTAGGCATTAATGGCTCCACGCCTATTATCAAATATTGCTTTTTCAACACTCATTCCCATTTGTTGAATATTATAATTTACCCTCTTAAAAAAGTCATTTGTAACTAAGTTTTTTGTAGCTTCTGCCACCCTTCCAAAAGAAAGTTCTACTGGAACACCATTTCCAATCCTATTTCCTAATTGAAATAAAGAATTATTAAACTCTTTTTCAAGATTTTTTGTTTTCTCTCTTTCTTTAATCAAACCTTTTGTTTTTTGAATATATGAAGATATGAAAAATATTGCAATTCCCAATGGGAAAAATAAACTTAACAATAAAGCACCAATGCCAAAAGGCCCTTTAATTCCAGCACTTGTTTCCATAAATCCAAAAAACTTTGCATCTCCAAATGCACCTAACCCAATTTCATTAAAACTAAAATCTTTAGCAATTCCAAGAATTTCATTTAAAGGAGTATATTGAAAAATCAAAGGCAATAATCCAATTATCAAAAACGGTAAAGCAATTAAAAAAGCATTCACATAATGTTTTTTACTCTTATAATTTGGATAAAATGGATTTTTTTCAAGTAAGTCTGCTTCACCATAGCCTCCTGGACGCAACATTAAAACTTTATCAGTTAAGTAAAATACAAAAAACGGAATAATTAAATTAAATATAATAAAAACATGTGTGAAACTTAATAATTCCCCAACCAATGCAGAAGCTAAAGGCAAAAGCGCCAAGCCTAAAGTAGGTAAAACAACCCCCAACATATATACATTTGTTAAAGGAGATCTAACAGAATGTGTAAATTTCAACATACTATCATAAACCCCTTCAAGAACAACCTGTAAAGCTTTCTCTAAAACAGAAATTCTCCTAGCATCATCTGGTTCAAATAAACTACTTTCAATAAGGTGGAATGATTCAATAAATTCTGGAGAAAAATCTCTCCAAGATTCAAGATAATGATCAACACTATCTTTTATAGTTGAGAACTTTCCAATCTCAACATCATAAAATATTTTTTTAAAATCAAGTGCTAAAGGAAATTGTAAATGTTCTGATGCAAAAGCAATCGCTCTCTCTAAGTTGGGAGTATGCCTCATATAAACAACAATATATAAAATTGCAGGAACCATTTGACTTGAAGCCTTTAATCTCCATTTCTTAGCTAATCTATCTGGATAATTATTTGCAAAATAAAATAAAAATATTGAAAAAACAATCACCAATATAAAAAATAAAACAGGAAATTCTGAAAATCCACCCTTAACTAATGCAACTGCAACAGAAATTATCAAACCCAACACAAAAATACTAATAAAAGACATCACACTTAAAGTTACAACTTGCCAAGGTTCAATATCTAAATGTGCTCCAGAAACAGATTTTTTTAATTTTTCTAAATCTTTTGTTGAAGGATTTATTCTAAATGTTTTTCCAAGTGTGTGTGCCCATTTCTCATACCCTGTATATTCTTTAGAAATTTCTTTTTTAAATTTTACATATTCTTGACTATACTCAGAATTCCTTTTAAGGGGTGTAGAGTTAATTCTAGTTTCAATCCTTGAACCATACTTCCTTAAAATATCTTTTACATTTGGTTTTGTATTTTCAACCATTTTCCCTCTTTTTTTATTTTATTAGTAAAATGAAAACATGGAAAATTATTCTCATTTTTTACTTTTTTATTAAAAACAATTTAATTGCTTATATTAAAAATAAAGTAAAAAAAGATTAATAAACCTTTAGAAAAATAACTAAAAAATAGTCTTAAAAAAATGTTTGGCACTTTCTATAAAATTTGATAACTTTTCTTGATTTTCCATATTTCCAACACATGCACCATCTAAACATTCTCCAGGACATTTTTGAATAACCTCACCATAACAATAATATTCTTTAACATACATATTTCCTGTAGAATCTCTAACTAAACAAAAATCTTCTTTAATATTTCCTTCAAAACTACGATACCCTTTTTCAAAGATATTCATGCTATCAGTATCTGAACATCTTGATTCTAAAATTGCCACATCTTTTCCAGAAGATTCAGAAATAATTTGAGCATTTATATTAAAAATACCTAAAAAAAATCCTTTAAATATAAAAAACAAAAGAACTAAAACTGCTAAGACTAATATTAAAATAAAATATAGTTTTCTGCTTCTCATCTAAAAAAAAGAAATAACGATTATATAAATATTTTTATAATCAAGCAGAATCCATTGATTCTTCATTTGCACCATTCATATTTTGGTTTGCATATCCAACACCTTCATCACCCCCACCAACCCCAGAATCTTTATCACCTTTATTTTGCCCAGCTTGAGCTCCATTATTAACATTATTTGAAGTTTGTGCATCTGAATTTTGATTAGTAAACATATTTCTAACAAAATTAGTAAATCTATAACTTAGTAAAGATTTTGTCTTAATGTTATTCCCAATTCCAGCATCTCCAAGAATACAAGCACCATTATCACAACCATTTTCACAAGAACCATAATTCACAAGGTGCACATTTCCAAAACTATCACAAAATCCCTCTATAACATTTTGCCCATAACATCTATCTTCATGAACCCAATTTGGATCTCCTTCATGCATTCCAGTAGTTGTACCCTTTACATTATAATTTAAACCAAAATCAGTATCTTCACAATCATATGCAGTGATATTAGAACCTTCAACATTGCAAGTTCCACCAAAACACTCTCCTAAACAAAGAACATTAATAAATTTAGCTTCACCATTTTCACAATACCCTTCTGTAAGATATGCCTCTTGATTATTCTGTGTTCTATGACAAGTATCTGTTAAAGACCATCCTTCAAGACCATAATGTGTTCCAGAAACAGTTCCCATTTTACTATAATTAATTCCATTATCTGTATCAGCACACCCAGAAACTCCTGCTACAAAATCACAACTTCCATCAGTACAACCTGCAGGGCAATAAACCCAAAGAGTATTTGCTTCCCCATTTTCAGAACAATAGCCTTCAACAGCCACATTAACAGTTTGTCCCATAATTTCTTCTGTTGTGCAAGTATCTGTAAAAGACCAACTTGTAGAATTTTGAATAGATTTTAAACCAACGACGGTTCCTGTAATACTTGCATCAATTCCACTATCACTATCTGTACAATTTATGGTATTCCCTTCCACAGCAGGCTCCACACAAACATTATTACTACATCCTTCTGAGCAAACAACAGATTCTCTTCCAACTTCCCCTGTCCAACTGCAATATGCTTCTTTAATTTCATTACCAGTATTACCACTTAGACATTGGTCTTCATAAGTTACATATTTTTTATCAAAACTATCCCAACCAGAAGCTTTTCCGTAAATAGAATATATCTTTCCACCATCTGTTTCATTACAAACTAATCCCCCAACACAAGCCCCTTCTTCACAAGTCTTTCCAGGTCCGCAATTAGCATGAAAAGAAAAAGTGGGATGAACTCCCCCATATTGATCAACTTTACACCAATACTCCCAAAGCTGAGTTTCTTTAGCAGATGAAATGCCCCCCAAAGCTACTTTTTTACAAGCATCATAAATAGTTACACTTTGTATTGGGCCACCATTATCACTATATTCAACAGTAATACTCTCCTTTATACCTGGATTAGGAGAACCAGGAGGAGAAACTACTCCCGTACATGAATAATAAGTATAATTGTTATTAGGCCCAAAAAATTCAAGCGGTAATTCATTTGCTAAACCAGAATTTGATCCTCTATCAGTATTTATACATGCACCATTTTCACAAGTTTGACCAACTCCACAAGAAACTTCTGATTTGGCTGGTTTTGTGGTTCCAATTAAAGGATTTTTACAAAAATATTCTATTAAGGTGCTAGTATCTTTACATTCATCATAAATATTTTGTGACGCCATAACTCCTCCAGATTCATACTCAACATGAATTTGACCTTTCACTAAATAATCAAGTACAGAAGAATCTCCATTCATCCCAACTTCAGAATCAATGCAACTTAAAAAATTAACATTAGCCATCTCTCTAGCATTTGCAACTCCGAATGAAAATATAGAAAACATTAACACTAATAAGATTCCAAAAATTAAACCACTTCTTTTATTCATAGATACTTAAAAAATTAATACTATATAAATATTTTTATATTAAACTTTTCTTTTTTTAATTTCATCCACCAACCATTTTTGCCATTTTGGAAAAACCCTTTCCCCTAAAGGCAATCCAATTTCTTTAATAACCTCGTCAGAAATTCTATGAAAATGATGGTTTGCCAATTGATTAAATTCAGCTTCCAAGATACTAAAATTTTTAGTTTTTTCAGCAACATCTACAATTTCTTTTTTAATTTTAGCTCGAGTAAGAATATTATCATAAACAGCTTCCCAATTTCCAGCCCAACCTCTAACTTTAGAAGCAATTTCTTTTATAATTTCACTTTCCCCATTAATCAAATCATTTGTAGGTTCTAATTCATCTTTTTCAACATTATATCTCATTAAATCAACAAACCCCTGCTCAATAACAGGATCTTTTTCCCAATGTTTTCTTATCTCTGCTAATTCTAAAAGTCTTCTCCAAGAATATAATCCATCTGCAGATTTAATTGGATTTGCAACAGCAATAATATCTGTAGCTTTAAAAGAAGTCACTGGAACTCCAAGATCATTAACAACTCTATCATAAACCCCATAAGGAGAAGCACCATGAATTGTTCCGGCAACAACATTTGCTAATGCTCCCACCCTCATTGCTTCATAAAGTGCTTTTGCTTCAACACTTCTAACTTCACCAACAATTAATGCACTATCCCCCAAACGCAAACTCGTTCTAATTCCATCATCTGCAGAAACTTCTGCAGTTGTTTTTAAAAGTGCAGATCTAACTTTCATTCTTAAAATATTATAATTTAATTTCCGCATATATTCCACAGGAAGTTCCAAAGAATCTTCAATAGTAATTACTCTCGCTTTAGGATTAATTTCTAACATTAAACTTCCAAGTAAAGATGTTTTTCCTGAACTCCTTGTTCCTGCAACCAAAAGAGTTCTTGCACCATCAATTAAAAAACTTAAAAGACCAGCAGATAAAGGATTTATCATTTTATTTTTAATAAAAAGAGGCAATGTCCAAGGAGATTCTCTATGTCTTCTAATTGAATATGCCAAGCCATCTGGAGATAAAGGGTTTTGAATAACAGCTATTCTAGCCCTAATTTTTCCAATTTCTAATTGAGTATCTAAAATTGGATTTGATTCATCTAAAGGTCTTCCAGAAATCATTCTAAATTTTGCAGCCCAAGAATTTGAATCTTCGAAACTTGGTCGAATATTTGTAGAACACTCGTCATATTCTTGATGTCTTAAATAAATTGGAACCTGAGATATTGGGGCATTTAATGAAATATCTTGTATTCTTTTATCTTGAAGTAAAACCTCTATTAACCCAAATCCAATAGTATGTCTAACTAAAATTGTTGCTAATTTGTTTAAATCCTCATAATTTAATTTAATATTTTTTGCTTCTCCCAAATCTCTAATTAAATCTTTAGATATGTTGAAAAAAACCTGCCTTGTTCTTTCAGTGTCTGTAAATTCTTCTGCTTTTGGCTGATGCTCAATTAAAACATTTCTTGCTAAATTTAAAAGTAAATTATGGTCTTCTTTTAATGAATTTTCAGGAGGATTTAAATGATAAAATAATTTAGATTCATTTTTTCTTTTTAAGATAACCACATTGGAAATATCATATTCATTTATATTTATTTCATATTGGTCAACAATTTCAGCATCAGAAGGAATATCTGAAACTAAACGCGTAAAAGTAAAATTAGGTATTACATCTGGGCTAAAAGCATGATGGTAAATTTCTCTACTTCCTCTTTGATATGTTGGAGAATAGGGTAAAAGAATTTGCAATAACTTTGTCTTTTCAAGCAAATTAAAAATATTGACTAAAAGATTTACGTAATTTAGTTGATCTATTTTTAAATTTCCAGATGTTTTTTCTAATCTTATCTTTGCTTCTAAAAGTATTCTTTTCAAATCCATATACGCTAAAAAAGGGTCTTTCTTTAGAACATAAAGAAAAGAAAACAAAGAATTATATCTTGCAGAAAACACAGATTCATTTTCCTTAACTAATTTTCCAAAACTTAAAATTTTTTCTTGTTTTAAAAAATAAACATAAAGACTTGCAATTTCCAACAAATATGAAGTTTCTCTAAAATCATAATTATAATTCTTATTTTGCACAAATATGATTCTAGAAACATTTGGATTCTCAATTAAATAATCAATTGTTTTTTCCATAACCTCTGGAGAATCAGGTAAACTCGGAGAAAAAGCAACTTTAGAATAATCTAAATAAAGTATATCTTCTCCACCTTCTCTTCTAACCTCATAACTCACATCTTTTATGCCTTTTAAGGGTTGCATAATTAAACAATGTAAAACTAGTTTAAATTATTTAGTGTCTTTAAAAGAAATATAAAAATCCAAACAAATTTAAACTAAATTCACTGTTTTATTAAATGGAAGAATATGCTAATCTTGAAAATGCTTCTAATTCTAATGCTTATGGTCTACGGGACCTTGAAGAAAAACAAAGAATTTTGAAAGACAGATTAATCCTAATAGGACAAAATTTAATTGAAGTTAAAGAACAGTCTGAAAAAGACATTTTAGATCTTAAAAAAAGTTTAGAGATTTTAAAACAAGAAACAGAAAGAATTAGATCATTTATAGAAACTATTTCTTCTGAATTTTCTAGTTTTGCTAGAAAAGAAGACCTAAATATTTTAATTAAACAAGCAAAAATGTTTCAACCTTTAGATTTGGTCACAAGATCAGACTTAGAAAAATTAAAAAATAGATAAAACTAATAAAAACTATGGCAACATTAGAAAAAGTAATGGATATGAAGAGACAAGGTTTTAAAGAAAATGAAATAATTAGAAATTTGCAAACACAAGGCATATCTCCAAAAGAAATTTCAGATGCTTTAACACAATCACAAATAAAACAAGCAGTAACTTCAGAATCTGGAAATAATAATATGCAACCTTCAATAATGGGAAATTCACTTTCAGAAGCTGCTGGAAACATCCCTCAACCAACACAACAAATTCCAGATTATAATGAAGAAACACCTACAGAAGTTTACCAACCCCAAATGCCCCAAGATCAAAATTATCCTCAAGATCAAAATTATTATGAAACCCCACAATATGCTCCTCAAGAAAATACTCAAGAAGAATATTATCCTCAAGACCAAAACTATTCTCAAAACAATAATTATGCAGAATCTGGAATAGATAATATGATTGAAATAGCAGAACAAGTTTTTTTAGATAAAATCAAAAAAATCCAAAACAAAGTTAATGATGTTATTGAATTTAAAACAATTTTTGAATCAAAAGTGCAAGATATGTCTGAGAGATTAAAAAGAATTGAAAAAATGTTTGATCAAATGCAAATATCAATAATAGAAAAAGTAGGCTCATATGGAAAAGGCTTAGAGTCTTTAAAAAAAGAAATTGATATGGTTGAAGATTCTTTTTCAAAAGTATTAGAAAAAAAAACACATAAAAAAGCAATACATAAAAAAATTTCTAAAAAAAAGAAATAAATTTATTTCTCTAACCTTCAAGCATTTTTGCTAAAACACTCTTATCTTCTTTTTGTGATTTAGATCCCACAATAATTGTAATAAGCAAACCTAGAAAGACTAACACCCCAACAATAGTTGCCCAATTATATCCTAACCAATATCCAATTCCAGAACCAGTATACCAACTATATGAATCTAAACTAGAAAATACAACAACAACTGCAATCAAAAGTGCTATTGCAGTCATTCCTCCCATCCAACCTTTATTTTTAGGATTAATAAATAATCCAAGTAAAATTAAAACAACCAACACTATTGATAATCCAATACCCAATCTTGGAAAAATTTCAGAAAAGAATATTGAAACAAAATTAAATTGCAAAGCTAAAAACCCAACAGCCAATGCAATCACAATATTTATTCCTTTTCCTTCATTTCCATTCTTACCTCCAAAAATATTTATTTTAGATAAAATTCCAAACACTAAAGCAAATATTAAAAGAAATGGAAGAACATAACTAAATACACCTGCCTGTTCCCATTGAAAAAGCATATTTCCAATTGCTCCACCTCCAACAGAAGAATAAAACGCTAAAAAAGTTTCACTAATCATTATAAAGATATTTATCAAATATTCTTTAAATATGTTTCTACACTAAAAGAAGTATATTAAAATTTAAGGTGTTTTTGCCTTAACACTAATTGCAACTAAAACAGCTCCAACAATTAAAACAATAATTATAAGATTTGTCCAAAGACTTCCACTCCAACCACTATTAAATAAGAAATTAAAAATCTTTGTAAAAAAACTTTCAATTCCACCTCCAAATCCACTAATTCCAATTACAGCTAAAATAATTGCAATAAATATTAATATAGCTAAAAATATCTTCATACCTTTATTATCAATTGTTCCTTTACCTGAAACAAATCCCCAAAGCATAAGTCCAACAAATATAATTACAAGTCCAACCACCAAGAATAAAATTAAATTTGTTACCATTATTCTTGGAAAAACAGCACTAACAAAGATTAATCCAATAACAAGAGATAAAAAAGCATTTAATTGATGCTTATCTCCTAAAACATTTGTTTTTTCTAAAATTGCAAATACAATAAAAAACATCAACACAAAAGGGTACAAGAAATCAGTTAATATTGGATGTTGTAAGATAGTAACCATTTTTTAAATATTTACATCAAATCTTCTGAAACCTCTAAACCTGCATCTGTGCTAGGTAAAGCAGTTTTATTTATGATGAAAATATCACTAATTGCTTTTACAAATTGGTGTGGAATTATAACTCCTCTTGCCCCCCCAATTAAAGACATTACAGATCCACCAACTCTTATCTTCCAACCATCTACTTTATTTTCAAATAAATTAACTTCTTCTATCTCTCCAAAGAATTCTCCAGCATCTGTATAGACCTTTGTCCCAATAACCTCTGTTATTTTTTTAACTCTCATAAAAGAAATTGTATTATTTTATTTAAATAGTTTTCCATACTAAAAGGAAATGGTCTTAAAAAAACCAATTCACAAATATTTATAAAAAAATCATTCTTAAAAAAACCATGTTAAACAAAAAAGAGATCATCAGCATTATTGCAGTAATAATTATTCTAGCAATTTCAATAAGTTTGTTTAGCATAAAAACCATGTTCTTTCCAACATTAATTGCTGTTTTCATTGTAATTATGCTAAATGTTCTAATAAAAAAAGCAACCAGCCATTATCTAAACATTAAAATAGATCTCCACATGTGGGAAATTAAGCAATGGGGATTTAAAAGGCATTTTAGATTTAAAAAACCTGTAAATCTTGGATTGATTTTGCCAATTATCCTAAAAGTTCTTACAGTAGGCCTAATTAATTGGACAGCTTGTCTTGTTTTTGATGTAAAATCTACTATTTATAGAGCTGCCAAAAAACATGGGCTTTATGCTTTTTCAGAAATAAGTGAGACACAAATTAGTGTTATTGCTGCTGCAGGAATTCTTGTAAATTTACTAGCTTCAATTGTAGGATATATTCTTGGGTTCCCTGATTTTGCAAGAATCAGCTTAGGTTTTGCTTTCTGGAATTTAATTCCTCTTTCAGACTTAGATGGAAATAAAATCTTTTTTGGAAGCATAACTCTATGGGCATTCCTAATAGCTTTAACTTTAATTGGATTAGCATTATCTATTTTTATGATATAATATGGACTTTCTAGAAAAAATTACCCCTAGACAATACCAAAGAGAAATCTTTGAAACATGTGTAAAAGAGAATTGTTTAGTTGTACTTCCAACAGGGCTAGGAAAAACCTTAATTGCTCTAATGTTAACAATTCACAGAATGAAACAATTTCCAGGAGAAAAAGTTTTAATTTTAGCTCCAACAAGACCCTTAGCAGAACAGCATTTAAATTCATTTAAAGAAAATCTTTCAGAACTATTTGCAGATATTCAATTATTTACCGGGGAAGTTAATGCTGAAAATAGAAAGAAAATTTGGCAAACCGCAGATATAATCTTTTCCACACCTCAATGCATTGCAAATGACATTAAAAAAAAATTATATTCTCTAAATGATGTGTGTTTACTTGTTGAAGATGAAGCTCATAGATGTGTTAAAAACTACTCCTACAACCATGTTGCAAAAAGTTACCTTGAACAAGCAAAAAACCCAAGAATTCTTGGTTTAACTGCTTCCCCTGGAAGCGACCAGAAAACAATCAAAGATATTTGTAAAAGTTTATCTATAAAAGAAGTTGAACTCAGAACCAGAGACAGCTTAGATGTAAAAAAATATTTGCAAACTTTAACATTTAAAAAAATAGAATTAGATTTTCCAAAAGAATTTGAAGAAATTAGAGTTCTTCTAAATAGAATAAATAGAGATTATTTAGACCGGCTAAAGCTGGGAAATTTTCTACATGGACCAGAAAATAAAATTGCTCTTCTTGAACTACAAAAAAGATTAAGTTCACAATTAGCAAGAAATTTTAAAGCAGGATCAGTATATTCTGCAATAAGTTATTGTGCCCAAGCAATTAAAATAAGTCATGCCATAGAACTTTTAGAAACCCAAACTCTCGAAAGTTTTTTTAATTATTTAAAATCATTACATGAACAAGCAGTAAAACAACAAAGCAAAGGTGTTGTAAGACTTGTTGAAAGAAATGAATTTATATTAGTCTATTCATTTACAAAAGAACTTTTAATAAAAAATAAAGAACATCCAAAAATAGAAAAAACAATTGAATTAATAAAAAATAGAAAAAATTCAAAAACAATAATTTTTACTCAATTTAGAGGTACAGCGTCAATAATCTCAAGAAATCTTAATGAAATAGATGGAATAACTTCAAAAGTTTTTGTAGGCCAAACAAAAAAACAAGAAACAGGTTTAAGTCAAAAAGAACAAAAACAAATAATAGAGGATTTTAAAGAAAATAAAATAAATGTACTCTGTGCTACATCTATAGGAGAAGAAGGTTTAGATATCCCTGAAGTTGGACTAGTAATCTTTTATGAACCTGTTGGTTCTGCCATAAGATCTATTCAAAGAAGAGGAAGAACCGCAAGATTAAACAAAGGAGAATTAATAATCCTTATAACAAAAAATACTAAAGATGGAAGAAGTTATTATGCCTCAAGGTCTCGTGAAAAAAAGATGCACACTTCAATAGAACAAATAAAAAATCAATTAAAAAACAAAGATACTCAAAGCAAATTAACCTAAAATGAGTACAACATTTCAAAAAATATTTTTTAAAGAAGAAAAAGAAAAGAAAAAAGAGAAATCTGAAAAAAGAAAACTTGTTCTAGTGGACCATCGGGAAAGAAAATCTTTGGTTCCTTCAGAATTAATGGCTTTAGGAACTCCTTTAGAAATTAAAGAATTAAAAGTTGCAGATTATGTAATTGAAAACATTGCTATTGAAAGGAAAACTTACCAAGATTTTGTTTCTTCTATGTTTAATAAAAGACTTTTACGGCAACTAGAAGATCTTAAACAATATCCAAAACCTCTTCTCATAATTGAAGGGCCTTCAAAAAATTTTGATCTAGAAGTAAATCCAAATGCAATAAAAGGTTTTCTTTTATCAATAAGCTTAAGTCATAAAATACCCATAATCTTTACAGAAGATCCTACAGAAACAGCAATATACATTGATTTAATTTCAAGGAAAAAAAATACAAATATATCTTTAAATGTATCTAAAAAAAATCTAACAAAAAAGCAACAATTAAAATTTATTTTAGAATCTTTTCCAAAAATTGGCCCTACAACCTCAGAAAAACTATTAAACCATTTCAAAAATATAAAAAATATTATGAATGCTACTAAAGAAGAACTTCAGAAAATTATTGGTAAAAAATCAGAAGAAATATATGAAATCATAAATAAAGACTTTTTTTAAGCTCCAGGAACTAAAGCAAAATAACTAAAATCTCCTTGAAAAACTTTTTTTGCCAAAACTTTAACATCTTTTAATTTAACTTTTTTAATCTCTTTATCAAAATTATAAAAATCTTCAGCTTTTCCTTGAATTTCACTTGCAATCAAATTTACCATTTGGACTTGCGAATCTTCCATAGATATTTTATATTGCCCAGTCAATTGTGTTTTAATTGTTTCTAATTCTTCTTCTCCCAATTCCCTAAACACTTTTCCATATTCTTTTAAAATTAATTTCTTTATCTCTTCAACATTTTTTTTATCTGTTCCAACATATATCCAGTTATAAGCATATTCATTATGCAATTCAAAATCTCCTTTTACAGCATATGCAAGATTTCTTTTTTCCCTTATTTCAGAAAAAAGTCTTGAAGACATTCCTCCTGCCATTAAAGTTCCAAGAACTTTGGCTGCTGCCTTATCTTTAGAATTTCTAAAAGGCACATGATGCGCAAAAACAATATTTGCTTGATCAATACCTTTTCTTTTTTCAATTTTAAAATCATTTTTTAAAATTATTTTTTGCTTTGGAATTTTCCCTTTTTTGTTACTAAAATTTCTTTCAAGAAAATTGACTATTTTCTTAGCATCAAAATCTCCAACAATACAAACCACCATATTATTTGAAGTATATATTTTTTCAAATTTTTCCAGCATCTTTTTACGATTAACAGACAACATTGTTTCCTTTGTTCCAATAGTTGAAATTTTCATCACACCCCCATATAAACATTTTTGAATCTCATCAAAAACATGCAATCTTGGATTATCCTTATACAAATTCATTTCTTCAAATATAACTTTTCTTTCTTTTTCTAATTCTTCCCCATCAAATAAAGGGTTTTTAATCATATCTGTTAAAACATCTAAAGCCACTCCCAATTTATCACTTGGCATTTTACACCAATATCCTGTTATCTCCTCTCCTGTAAAACCATTTAATTCTCCACCATTTTTTTCAATATCAATTGCAATTTGCCGTGAAGATCTTTTTTTAGTCCCCTTATATAACATATGTTCTATAAAATGAGATATTCCTTTTTCATGCATAAATTCATTATTACTTCCATTTTTAACAGCAAAAATAACACTTGCCACAGGAACCTTTCTTCTCTCTAATAAAAGAGTCATACCATTTTTTAATTTTTTTCTAATAAAATTTTCTTTCATTTTAAAAAAAAGTAAAGAGCATATATAAAGATGTCTGTGAAAAAAACGTCATCCATTAAACAAGATCAAATGCAAAAACCAAAACCCCCAAAACAACCAAAACCAAAACCACAATAATCCAAGGTATATATTTTTTAGTTCCTTTTTTTTGAGCAACTTCTAATTTTTCCTTGTTTTCTTTTGTCTGCATTTTTTCAAATTCATATTGTTTTTTTCTTACCATAGCTTCTCTTTCTTTAATTGCAGATTCATTTAATTCCTCTGAAACTTCCAAATCCACATCTACCATTATATGTTAAAGAAATTATAGATTAAATAACTTACTTTTTAGAAAAAATAAAATATTTTTCATTAGCTATCTCAAATTGATCTAATAAAACAAACTCTTTTGGAAAAGCATCTAAAATCCACCTTCTATCTACTTTAAAATCTCTTTTTTTAACTAAACTTTTCATAGCAAAACTAATTACAAAAAAATCCACATATGGAGATAGTTCTTTTAAAAGAAATTTAGAATATCCTTTTTTCAAAAATTCTAATGAATCTAATACCTTAAATAAAAAAACCAAATTATTTTTATTTTTTTTAATTAAAGAAATTATTTTATCTAATTCAAATAAACTAAGATGATAAGATTCCATATTATTTAATTTATTTTCTTTAAAATATATTTTTGAAATCTTTGAAAGTTGCCCAATAGATTCAACACCAATGTATTTTGTCTTTGGAGGCAAATATTTAACACTAAATGCATTCACCCCTGCTCCAAGATCAAAAACAGTAAAATTTCCTTTTAATCTTGAAAAAATCCTAGAATAAATTTCAGAGTAATGATCAAACCTTTCAGATGTAGATGAATGTCTTTTCAAAATCCAATCTGCTTCAAAAACCTTATCTTTCAAAAACCTTTTACTTGTAAACATTACAAAAGATTTTCCAAGCAAATTTCGAGTAGACTTTATTTTCTCTTCTAAAGATAATTGTTTATTTTCAAAATGCTCCCATGCTAATTCCACATCTATCTTCCGAAGTTGTGAAAATTGTTTTCTTTTAGTTATTTTTTCATAAATCTCTTTGTCCATAATTTTATTAAACATAGTAAATCTTAATAATTTAACTAAAATGCACCAAAACATATAAATAGTAGAAAAGATTTGTTAAAATATGGGAATCTATTCTGAAATGAAAAAGAAGTGGGAAATATATTGCCTAATGTCTGCAATAATCTTCATTGAAGAGATAAGTAAACCCACAAAACATATTCAAATTAAAAGATATAAAAACAAAACCTACAGGTGCCTTGGTTTCCATTCATTAAGATTAAAAATGAAAGATCCAGAATTTGTGAATAAATTTTTTGAAATAACTAGATACTGGCAAGAAAGAAAGAAAATTTCTTTATTAGGAAAAACTTTTGATAAACCAAGGAAAGAAAATTACGACGGGCAAGACAAAATATTGTTTTCACCCATGTGGATAAACCACGTTTTAACAAAAGTCGGAAAAATCCCAAATAAATATTCTTGGGAAACTTCTATTAAAAGAATAAACCATTTAAAACAATATAAAAAAATACCAATAGATAAAAGAAAATTCTTATTAAAAAAACTATTAACAAATAAATTTTTGGCTGCAGGAGCTTTTATTGTGGGCATGGATTTAGAATTTAGAGGATTGCAAAATGGAAGACCCTCTTTATGTATGAGTGAGAAATATAAAGATTTTTTAAGATTTATGTTAAAAATTGCTAAAAAATGGGGGTGGACTAATAACAAAGAATTATCCCCCGTAAGTATTTTAAATAGCCAAAAAAGGGGAATAAATGCTTCTCCCCAATTCGAATTTAGAATAAATATAAAAGGGTTACAAGAAATCCATGATCTTGCAGGACCCTTAATAAATTCCCACAAAGAAAAATGTATAAAATTTCATGTAAATAGATCAAAAAATTATGTGAATAAAGGTTGGAAAAATAAAGAAAATAATTCAAAAGACAAAATATTAAAATATCTTAAAAAAAATCCAAATTCCAGCACAACAGATATTCAATTTATCACAAACACCGGGGGGGATGTGGTTTTGGAGCATTTAAAGCAGTTAGAAGTTTTAGAAAAAGTAATTAAACAAAGAAGGGGGAAAAGATATATCTGGAAGATTAAATAAAATGTCATCAACAAACCAATCCCCAGAATACAAAAAAGCACAAGGAAGATTTTTAGAAGCAAAAACAATAGAAGAAAAAATTGACGCACTAGAAGAAATGATTCGGGAATGCCCAAAACATAAATCTTCTGAGAAAATGTTAGCTAATCTAACAACAAGAAGAAAAAAATTAGAACAAGATATTAAAAAAAAGAAAAAATCTGGAAAATCTTCATTTAAAGGAATTAAAAAAGAAGACATGCAAGCATTAATTATTGGAAAAACAAATTCAGGAAAATCTATGCTCCTCAAAACATTAACAAATGCAACTCCTTTAATTTCAAATAATAAATTTACTACAAAAACTTCAATAATTGGTATGATGCCTTACTTAGACACACAAATTCAGTTAATTGAAATTCCTGCAATTGAAAGTGAAGGGTTTGATAAAAGTCTCGTTCATACTGCAGACCTTGTTTTAATATTAATAACAAACTTAGAAGATCTAAAATATATTCAAGAAAATTTGCCCTCGACAAATGCAAAAAGAATCATAGTGTTTAATAAATCAGATCTTCTTTCTGAACAAGAAAAAAGAAAAATATCAGCCACACTACAATCTAAAAAATACAATTATATTTTAATTTCATCAATCCAAGAAATTGAAGATAATAATTTAGAGGAATTGAAAAAAAAGATATTTGATTCTTTTAACATCCTCAAAGTATATACTAAAGAACCTGGAAAAGAAAAATCAAAAAAACCAATGATTATGAAACCTAAATCAACTGTAAGAGATATTGCTGAAAAAATTCTAAAAGGTTTAAGTAAAAATGTAAAAGAAACAAAAATTTGGGGGCCTTCTTCAAAATTTGGAGGTCAAAAGGTAGGATTAAATCACCAATTAAGAAATTTGGATGTTGTGGAATTAAAGACAAAATAAGTTTTATCTCGTAACAGAATATTTTTTAACTTCTTCATAAAGTGCTTTAGCTTTTTTATTCTTTTCAAAATATTGTCTAACTGGCTCGATCATTTCATTAAGATAAAAAGATACAGCTTTCTTCAAATCTAAAGGATGTAATTTTCCATTTTTATAAATCTCTTCCAATTGTAAATAAGTCGCTTCTAAATTCCCCCCAAAGTTCTCAGGTCGAGAAATTCTTATTTTGGGATATCTTTTAAAAATAAGGTATTTTAAATAATCAAATAAAGGATTTCCTTCAATAACTTTTTCTGGACAATATGCTTTATTTATTTTCCTTTCAATATCTTTTTGAGTATCGTGCATATATATACAAGTCTCAGGTTTACTTTTACTCATCTTACTGGCCATAAGAATTTCCTCTTTATTTGATCCCTGCTGAACTCCTTGCAATCCTAAAATCATGTGGTGCGAAACTACAATGGGTTTTTTCCATTTTCTTTTACCTGCAATTTCTCTTCCCAAAACATTTGCTCTTCGCTGATCTAATCCCAATTGACAAATATCCACATCTAATTCAAAAATATCTGAAACTTGCATGCTAGGGTAAAATAATTGTGCTGTAGATTGTAATTCTCCTTCTTTCCTACCCATAATTGTTGTTGCCCTCATACTTCTATTAAAAGTAGTTTCTTTTGCCACATTCAAAACCCTATCCCAATATTTTAAATTATCCATCTTCTCAGAAGCCCAAATAATCTCCACCTTAGAAGTATCAACACCGCAAGCTTTCCAAACTTCAATAAAATACTCTCCTGCCCTCTGAATTCTTTTTAAATCCCCACCAAGTTTATTATTAATAAATGCAAAATAATCTGCTAAATATAATTTAAATTTCACTCCAGCCTCCAACATTAATTTAATATTTTCTGCTCTAAGTAAGCCAAAAGGCATATGTGCTAACCCAGAGGGTTCAAAACCATCATAAGCAACTATTTGTTTTTTAGATTTAATTAATTCTTCTAGTTCTTCTTCACCAATTATCTCTCCACCTTCTCCAACTTGTTTAATTAATTCTAATCTTTTTTTAACACTTAATTTCTTTTTAACATCCATAAAGACACAAACAATTATTAATTATTAAATCTTTCTTTAAGCATGCTATTAGAAATCATAATAGCCGTAGTGCTTGGAATTTTAGCGGGGACCATCACCGGGCTTGTTCCTGGAATCCATATAAATTTAATTGGAGCATTTTTAATTTCTCTTTCAGCAGGAATTTTATTAAAACTAAATTCAATTTATTTAGTGGTTTTTATTGTTGCCATGGCAATCACCCACACGTTTTTAGATTTTATTCCATCAATACTTTTGGGATGTCCAGATACAGATACAGAACTTTCAATTCTTCCGGGCCATAAACTTCTTAAAAAAGGAAGTGGATATGAAGCAATATTGCTTACAGCTTATGGAAGTTTGGCTGCAATATTGATTTTAACACTTGTATTTTATCCCTCTATATTTTTAATAAAATATGCACATAATGCAATTGAAACAATCTTGCCCTATATCTTAATTGCAACTTCTTTTTTCTTAATATTTCTTGAAAAAAATAAATTCAAAGCTTTATCTGTTTTTTTAATCACAGGAGTTCTTGGTTACATTGTTTTATCTCCTTTAGAAATGAATCAACCTCTTCTTCCATTATTAACAGGTCTTTTTGGTAGTTCCACTTTAATCTTAAGTTTAAAAAATAAAACAAAAATTCCAGAACAAAAAATAAACAAACCAAAAATAAAATTATTCAAACCTTTAATTGGTGCATTTATTGCATCTCCCCTATGTAGTTTTTTACCTGGGCTTGGAAGTGGACAAGCAGCAGTTATTGGAAATCTAATTTCAAGACAAAATAATAAAGGATTTTTAGTTTTATTGGGTGCAACAAACACATTTGTAATGGGTTTTTCTTTTTTAGCTCTCTTTGCAATTTCAAGAACAAGAACAGGTGCTGCTGCAGCAATAAAAGAAATTCTATCAAATTTTTCAAACAACGTTTTATTCTTAATAATAATTGTGCTTCTTATATCTGGAATAATTGCTTTTTTCTTAGTTAAAAATCTTTCAAAATTTTTAATAAAAAAAGTTCAAAAAATAAATTATATGTGGCTTGCCATAGGAACCTTGATATTTTTAGTTATATTAATTAGTTTTATTTCTGGTTGGAAAGGTTTACTTGTTTTAATAACTTCAACAATTACAGGATTATATTGTATCTCATTAGGTGTTCGTAGAACAAATATGATGGGATGCTTATTACTCCCTGTTATTTTATTTTATTTAATATAATTAAAGCCACTCTTGCAAACCTGCTTGTTTTTCTCTTTCCCGACCAAAAATAGAATCAATATATCCTTTTACTAAATCTAATGTTTGTTTAAGATAAACAGATAAATCATATTTTTTAGCCAATCCCAACGCAGGTTCAAGATATTTTCTAATTCCCCCTTCATTAATTGTAAAAATTAATTTTCCCCCACAATTTAAACAAACGCCTGAAAGAGGAGGTCTTCGCATTATTTCATTACAGCCAACACATCTAAATGTTTGTGTTGAAAAACTTCTTAAATTACCCCTCATATCTCTCATAAAATGTCTTTCAATGATTAATCTAGCAGTGTCACTTGTATCAACTGCCCTTATTTTTTCCACCAAAGCCATTTGATGTTCTACTTTTTCTTGCATTAAACCAAGAGACTTATATGCTGAACAATGAACCCCCTCATTAAAATCATCAGTATCATGCGTGTATCCCAATCCAATAAATGGATTTTCTCCTTTCTTCAAGATATCTTTAACACAATTAACTTTTACTGCAGAAGAATGTTCTCTTTTTTCTGCCAACCTATATAGCTCTAAAGGGTATTCCATAACAGCTTCAAAATCTAAAATTTGATCGTCTACTTCCCCCGCATCTATTTTTGCATTTAAAACAAGGGGAGCATCTTGGGTTCCCCCTCGATGACTTGGTAAAAACTTTTTAGAAAAATTTAATAAAACATCTCCTAAAAGCATAAGTGCCGCTTCATCCCCGTCACAATTTTTTGAAATAATTGAATTTGCCAAAACAAGATGGTTTTTAGATTCCACATTTAAAGAATAACTTTCTTCTTTTCCAAGTTCTTTAATGGAAATAATAGGATCATAAACAAAAAAATTATCTTTTTCAATCCGCATTCCTTTAAATTTACGAATTTTATGTAAATTTAAAATCTTCTTTTTTCTATCTGATAAAAATCCTATTTCAAAAAAATTCTTTAAAAAATCCGAACCAACAATTAATTTAGTTATTTTAAATTTTGGAACTCTTTTTTTCTTCTTTAAATAAAACTCTCTAATCTTTGGTCCAGGTTCCTTTTCATATTCATATCTTTTTGCAAAAATTCCAAATCTTGCCAAACAAAACTCCAAATCATAAAGTAACCCTTCACTAACACTATCACAACTAACCCTGATATCTCCTTTAGAAACACTTCCATCTCCTTCAAAATACCCCCTCAACACACCAGCTAATCTCTTCAAAGGCAAATCTAAAAATATGGAGGGAATTCTTTTTTCCTTTGCAATTGAACCACAACCCAAAATTTGTATAAAAAAAGCATATAAAATTTTAGAAGAAAAAGTGACCCTATCTTGTTTATTTTCACTTGGAACCAATCCAAAAGAATTTTTAATGGTTTTTTTGATAAAGCTCCTTATTTTTTCATCACTAGAAGAAATATAAACTTGATTTAATCCTTTTTTTGAGGTAATGCTTCTAGAATATCCTTCAGCAATATACAATCCTATCACCTCCAAAAGACTTTTTTCTAATTTAATAATAATTGGGACATTAACATTATCTCTTTTTATTGCTATTTTTCCAACATCATAAATCTTGTTTTGTGTTTTCTTATTTAAAGATAAAACAAATTTTACAGGATAACTATCTCTTCTCTTATAATTTGAAAATTGCTTTTTTGTAATTTTTAAATTCTTTAGGATTTTTTCGAGCTCAATTTCTTTTAACTCAAAAATAATTTCATTTATTTGTCTAACCATTATTTTTTCATCTTTTAAACTTTCTAAAAGATTTATTTCTTTTTTATCTTCTGAAGAAATATTGATTTTATATGGCAAAGGTATTCTATCCCCAATATTTAAATTTTTGGCCTCTGTAAAAATTTCATCAACCAAGAATTTATGATTTTCTGTAACTTTTATTTTCTTCCCTAAACTTGTTTTTATTTCATAAATATTGTTTTGTGTGTGTTTTGAAAAATTTTTAACTTTCACCTCCCCAACTTCCTTAAGAATTCCCACTGCACTAAAATCGTTTACTCTTTTTTCTTTTGTGCCCCAACTATCAACTACCTTATTTGGATTCATTCTATTAACTAAATCCCCTATCCTAATTATATTCCACTTGCCTTTTTCTTTAATAGGAATATATGTATCTCTATGAAAACAATCTCTTCTAACTGCAGCATGCATGTAAGGTGATGCCATTAATCCCAAGGTATTTGAAAATCCAATAAACCTACATACCACCCCTGCACAATTATGTGGAGCCATACATACCCCGAGTTTTCCAACCAAATCATCTTTTGATTTGACATTATAATATGCTGGAAGCCCATATAAATTTTGTAAAAGCTCGTCTATGAAATTACATATTCTTATAAAAACATCTTCACCTTTTTCTTCAGGATTATCCCCCGAACTAGGAATTAAAACATCATGAGGCATTAATTCCAATATTTGATTTACGTCTTCCAAATTCTTACCATTAATATCTTTAATATATCCTAATTCTTTTAGTTTTTCTACCGGTGTCCGAATCTCTTTTGGTTTAAAATGCACTAAAGGCAATTCAGTTGCATCCATCCTAATTGTTCCATCTTTATTTACTTGGAGATTATATTTTGCTCTTAAAATACCTTTAATTAAATTTTCTGGAATCTTAGAATCTGAAGACATTCCACGAACACCTTTAATTAATAACGGCATTTCTTGTCTTAAAATCCCAAGTTTTTCTCTTGCCTGCTCCACATAAAAACCAATATCAATACTTTGGAATTTTGTTGGTTTTCCCTCAACAGAGGAAATTTTTAAATTTTTATCAAAAGATGTTTCTTTTAAATCATAAAAATAGTATTTTTCTTTTGTTCGCTTACCACAACCCCCACACACCCTAAAAACACTTTCTTGATTACAAGTTTCACAATAGTTTAAGGGAAAATTAGATTTAACAAATCCCACGTCACAAGCTGCTTGAACACTTCTTAATCTTCCTCCTTCATTTCCAACAGGAAAAAGAACATTTGGACTACCTGTTAATTTTCTTACCTTTGCTTTTTCAGGCCTTCCCATCCTAGATCCAATAAAATCTCCTGCTTTATTTTTAATCTCAAATTTAGAAACAGAATTTATTAAACTTAAAACATTATCAAAACTTTCAAATTTAAATTTAGAAATATCTAAAACATCCACCATTAATATAGGCCCATTATCAAAATTAGCTTCTAATCCTAAATTCACTAAAAGTGCTTGACTATTTAATTTATCAATAATCACATTTTCAATAGAAACATCATGAGGCACACCTAAAAGCTCAAGTGCTCTTTTACCCAAAGCATATTCTTCTTGATCTTGTTTAGTAAAAGGCAATATTAATTTTCCGTCTAACTTTGAAAATTTAAGCCAATCTAATAAATTTGTGAATTGTTCCATTAAAATTTCTGTCCAATAAAAAGTATATCTTGGATAAAATGGAATTTTATAAATTCTAGAAATTTTTATTGCTTCTTCTAAAGACACATTATAACAATCAAAATTATCTAAAAAGGAAGAATCTTTTTCTTTGAGTTCGAGGTACCACCATTCTTCAACATATCCTGGATAAATCAATTTTGCATTTCTATTAACCAAATCACTAAATGGAAATAAAATATCCCCAATATAAATTATTTCTTCAACATCATCATATATTCTTTTCGCTTCATCTTTTGAAAATATTTTTCTTACACTTCCATTTTTCATTTTAACTATTGGACCATCTACAACATCACAAGAAGTCATTGCACAACCTTTAGTTGGTTTTTCTATTTTTAATTGGGTTCCAATTGCAATAAAGCCATCTGTCATTGCCATTGTGGCTGGATGTGTTGAAGCTGCACTAAATCCTGAATTCCTTCCCCTCCCATATCTAAATCTAAAACCGCCTGATCTTGAAGGGTGCCCAAAAATAGGTCTTCCTGCAACTAAATCTTTAATATATGTTGGAGAATCATCTGTTTTTCCTTTATCTCTTTTTTCATGAAGTTGGATATACTCTTCAATCCAATCAAAACCAGTTGATTTTATTCCATTTGATTTGGCTTTATTTAAAAGTCTAAAACCTTTGGCAGCCTTTTGTGCAAGACCTTCACCTAAAATTAAACAAAATCCACTTCGAAGATAATCTGTATCCACTCTTTCTAAATTTTTATAATTTGGAACTTCAATTTTTTCAGAAGGCTCACCAGCCACTTGAATGGGAAGATGTTCTGCTAAAAAAAGTGCTTCTTGCTCTGTGGGCATATATTGTAAATTTGCCACCCTATCATGAAAATGCTCTAATTCAGAATAAACTCTCTTGATTTCTTGCTCTGTAGGATCATATTTTGCAAATCCAAATTTTTCTCTTAAAAAATCTATTAACATCAACACCATACATGAAGCAGTTGTTCCTGCACTTCGTATTGGTCCTGAAAAATATGCTTTAAGATAATCTTTTCCATCTCTTGTCTTCCCTACTTTTATTCCAGTATATCCTTCTAATGGACTTGAAACAACACCAAGCGTGATATATGCAAAACCAACACGTATTCCTGCATCAATAGATTCTAATAAACTTTCAAATTTGCAAAATTTTTGCTCTGCAACCTCTTCTGCAATTTTAAAAATAACAGTGGGATCTAATTTACCATATTGTTTTTCTAAATCTAAAATTCTTTCTGCAATCTTAGATTCCATCATTTGAGGATAAATGGTTGATATTAATCCAACAACTTTTTCAGCCATAGACATTGCAAGAGGGATCTCAACCTCGTCTGCAGGATCATACCCTTTTGCCCTAGCCTGTTGAGCTACACTATAAATTTTATCTACTTCTTCTCTTAAATTTGTAAAGTGTTTTTCAATTTCCATTTTCAATTTCTCCAATTTTTTCTAAAATTTCTTTCCAATTATTAACCCGTATTACATTTTCTGGTAAAGTTCCACATTGGTTCCAAGATCTATCTAATAAAATAACTTTTATTCCTTTTTCAGAACAAGGAAGTGCATATTCAAGACGATCTTCAATAATCAAATCAACTTCTTTTTCAACACAAATTTCATGCTTTACTTTTCCATCATTCCATTCATCAGAAGAAAAAATCAATTCAAATTCAAAATGATCTTTAAAATGATTATCTATAAAAAAAGAAGTTGCATCTTTAATATCTAAATGCCTTGCAGTAATAAATAAGATATTATGTTTTTTTGAGAGATAAATTAAAGATTCTTTAGCCCCTTCAACAAAACCAACTTCACTTAATTCTGGAGAAAAATAAAATTCCCTTATAAGCTCTAAAACCTCTTCTAAAGACAAATCAAATACTTCTTCAAATTTCCAAGTATTTAATCTTTCAAATTCAAAAGAAGTGTTTTTTTTAGAATTATAAAATTCAATCAACTTTTTTGTAAATTCCACTAAAGTATCATCGATATCTACTCCAATTTTCATTCAATTGCCTCCATTTCAACTTCCTTCGAGCCTGTTTTCTGAGCAGGCTTTTCAAAATCCAATATTTTAACAGCTCTTGTTTTTAAATTAATCATTGGAACCTTACAATGGTCAGGAGTATTTCCAAATTTTTCTTGATATGGGGTCATCTCTTCCCATGTAGATACAGAAACTAAAAGAATATTATTAAAATAAGAAACTCCGCTTTTATGTGTGTGTCCTGAAACAAAAATATCTGGTATTTGCCTTATCATATGTGCATCTTTTTCACAAGGATATGATTGAACAGAAGAATGTGTTGGTGCAAGATGTCTATTCATTAAAAGATATTGCATTATTTTTTCTGGACTATCTATAGCATTTCCAGATATTAAAGAGGGGATATTCCTAGCATAATAAAAATAAGAAAAACCATGATACATCAGGACATTAAAGCCTTCAAAATCTTCAAAAGATCCAATATTTATATTTGAAGGATTTTCAACTAAAACAACATTTTCTAAATCATGCAATGGCCATGCATATTTTTCACTAAACAAAGGTTGAGGTTCCATCAAACGAACCCCATCATGATTTCCAGGACAAATAATGATTTTAATATCTTTTCGTATTTTTCCCAAAAGTTTTGCAATTTCTTCAAATTGCTGTTCTAAATTTCCAATTTCTAAATCTTTTTCTTGATTAGGATAATTTCCAACACCAGTCACAATATCTCCTACAATAAATAAATATTTTATTTTGTCTATTTCAGGATCTTCATTTAAATTTCCATTTAAGTATTCTATAAAATTCAAAAATTCCTCTTTTAAAAATTTCTTACTTCCAAAATGCAGATCTCCAATAAATAAAGCAGATTCATCTAAAGGAGACTTTTTCCTCATATCCAATATTGCTTCTGGAAAAACAAAATCATTAACAAAAAAGAAATTATTACTCCCAGTACAATTAAATCCAATAACAGAATCTAAACAAATATCTTGGGCTCTTTCATAAAGCTCGGGTTTAGAATTATTAATTAAAAGTTTTGTTCTGCCTGTTAAATCTTCCACATCTAAAATAATATTCTTATTTTTACTAATTCTTTTATCAAAAACCAATCCAATAATAGAAACTTGCCCTTTATTTGCTCCAAGTTTGTTTATAGAGATTAAATTCTTTAATTTTGGATGAACATCCAAAACATTTCTAAAAGAATTAAAACGATTTCTAAAATGAGTTACAAAATCTTTAACCACTAAAGCCTTACCAAATGTTGGAGATGAAGAAGCCACTTTAACATTTCCAAAATCTGGTTTTATTTCTGCACATGAACAAGTTGTTTTTGAAATTTCTAAATTTAAACCTAATTTGACTTTCAAAGATTTAAGGTGCTCAGAATTTTCCCCAATGCCCTGAAGAAAATTCTCTAACATGTCTTTATTTGATCTAAGAACCTCTCTTGTAATAAACCTTTTATTTGTTTGATTTTTTATTTTTTCTATAACCAAGCGAACTACCCCCAAATCTTTAACTTCACTAAGAACCCCGAGAATTTCATTATCTAAAAGTACGCTTTTCTCTACACAAATTTTTAAAATTTCTTCTCTGACCATTTGGATTATTAATTTTAATTATATGCAATTGAATCTTGAACAATCTCCTTAACCTTAGTTAAAATATCCTCTGATATTGCCAATTTTATCTCCCTCATTCTTCCACCCCTTCCTTTTGAAATAACCCTTACATTGATTATACCTAACATATCAAATTCTTGTAGTATATCACTAACTCTCCTTTGAGTTAAAATCTCAGATTTATTTTTTTGGCATATTTTTTGATAATACTCATATATGTCTCCTGTGAAAAAAATCTTGTTCGGATTTTCAGATAACTTAATTATAGAGTATAGAACATATTGAAATTGTTTTGGTTCAGATTTAACAACATCAAGGATCTTATCCCTCTCTATTTTTTGGTTTGCTTCATCTATATGCTTTAATTCAATTTTTTTAGATCCTGTCCTCTCAGCCAGCTCTCCTGCCACTCTTAGAAGATCTAAAGCCCTTCTAGCATCTCCGTGCTCTCTAGCAGCATATGCTGCACATTTTGCAATAACCCCTTCTGTTAAAACCTTTTCTTTAAAAGCATTTTCAGCCCTTTTACTCAAAATATCTTGAATTTGCAGCGCATTGTATGGGGGAAAGACAATTTCTTCTTCAGATAAAGAACTTCTAACTCTTGGATCTATTTCATCTAAAAAAGTTAAATCATTGCTAATACCAATTAAAGAAATTTGAGACTTTGATAATTCTGAATTGATTCTAGTTAAATTATATAAAAAGTTATTAGATATTTTTTTAACAGTTTGATCTATTTCATCTAAAATCAACACAACCAACTGTTTTTTCTCATCAATTAATTCAATAAATTTAGTATAAACAGCTTGGGTGGGTAAACCTGTTGCATGCACTTCTCCTCCTAATTTTTTTATTAATTCAGCTAAAATCCTATATTCTGTATCTGAAACCTTTTTAAGTTTACAATTAAGATATTCTATTCTTAAATCAAATGAAGAATTTTTATTAAATCTTTTATATAAAGCGTCTTTAATATATTTTATAGAAAGGGTTTTTCCTGTTCCAGTTTTACCATATAAAAAGAGATTACTTGTTCTTTCTCCTCTTAAAACAGGGGCAAGAATAGAAGCTATTTGCTTGATCTGCTCATCTCTATGGTGTATTAATTCAGGTGTATAAGTTGTTTGTAACAGACTTTTGTCTTTAAAGATAACATTCTTATCAAAAGATTCAAATATTTTATTTAATTCCTCTATCATTTTTTAATTAAGCACCCACCCACTTTTGTTTCCAATGGAAATGGAATTATAATTTTAATTCTCAACGAGAAAAAATAGAATTATTATATAAAGAGTTATGACTACTAAAAAAGAAGGACACCTAAATTTCAAGTGAAAATAAGATAAAATAAGTAAATAAGTAAATAAAGCAATATGAAAAAAAAGATAAAAGATAAAATTAAAAATCACATAAAATTAAAAATATGTACTAAAATATATATTTTTAGGTAAGATATAATAAAAAAGATATAATAAAAAAGATATAATAGATAAGATATAATATATATAATATAATATAGAAAAATTTATAAATAAATATAATAAATAAAAAAACTAAACATAAAAAATAAATATTCCATAAGAAATCAAAGGGTGGGAGGGTATACTTCCAACCTTGAATCTATCTAAATTAAATCTTCTTCAGATACAATTATAAAATCACCAATTGCAATAATTGCATTATATGGGATTAAATATTCATTTGAAGGTGTTTTCTCTAAATTAAGGTTTCTTGTATAAATTGTAGAATCCTTAACAACTAAATTAATTAATTCACCAGATCTTGTTTCAAAAGTAATATCTTTAACAAATCCCAATCTCTTACCTTCTTTAGTAACAATCATCTTCCCAAAAAGAGCTGTGAATGGATTTTTTTCTGTTTGCATATTTAAATGAGAATTAAATTATTTATAAATTTATCTACAATAAAAAACTACAATTAAACAAGAATTAAATCTTTTTAAAACACCAAAATGTTTAAAAAAGGAGTTAGTTTAAAAAATATACAATGAAAGTGATTGGGTTTAATTTTTCAAAAATCTCTGTAGAGAAAAAAGGACCAATGGATAAACAACCAGAGGTAAAAACATCTGTAAATATACCTGAAATAAAAGAAGTTCCATCTGATTTATTTAAGACCAAAGAGGTTCCATTAGAAGTAACATTCTCATATTTAATAACTTATGAACCTAAAATAGCAGAACTTTCTTTTGAAGGAAGTCTAATGCTTTTAATTGATCCAAAAGAAGCAAAAGAGATTTTAAAGAATTGGAAAGAAAAGAATATGCAAGAAGAATTCAAAGTATTTGTTTTTAATGTTATTTTGAGAAAAGCTAATATTAAAGCTCTTCAATTAGAAGATGAGATGGGTTTGCCAGCACATTTTCAAATGCCTTCTTTAAAGATACAAAAACAAGAAAAACCCAGCAAATAATTTTGTTGTTTTTCTTTAAGTTTTCCTTAAACTATATAAATTAAATTTATTTCTTTTATTTATGAAAATTTCTCAAGAAAAGAAAAATAAGATTTCAGAGCAGATTCTAGCATATGTTTTTTCTCAAACACCCAAACTATTATTTACTTCTCAAATTGCTCTTGAGTTAGCAAGAGATGAAGAATTTATCAAAGGTTTGCTAGGGGATTTGAAAACCAAAGGGCTTTTAGTTGAGGTAAAGAAGAATTCACAAGGAAAAGATTATTTGAGGAGAACAAGATGGAAGCTTTCAAACAAAGTATATAACTATTATAAACAAGACCAACAGAAAAGCTATATTCAAGAACCCTAAACCTTTTTAAGATTAAATAATGATTCTTATTTATGGATGAAATAAAGAGGTCCTTTGAAGAAATAAAAATAGATATTTCTTATCTTGATTCAGATTTAAATCTCATGAAAGAAGAGTTTACAGAAATTAAACAGGGTTTCAAAGATATTGTTTCTATTTTAGGAACTTTTAAAGAAAAATTGACTTTTTTAGAAGGATCTTTAAAAAACATCTCTTCGACACAAGACAAGAAGTTTCCAGCGGAAATAAAGGGGTCTTCGACACACCAATACCTCTTTGAGGCGTTAAAAGGCCAAAATATGGGTATTTCCATAGGAAATGAAGGGGTTTCGACAGACAGACAGACAGACAGACAGACAGACAAAAACCAAGAAATAACTCCTGTTAGAACCGAAATTGATGAAAAATACACTAAAAAATACACAGAAAAAAATACCATAGATTCTGCAGCAGATATAATAGATTCTTTAGATAATATAAAAAAACAAATTAGATTAAAGTTCAAAAAACTAACAGATCAAGAAATGCTGGTTTTTTCAGTAATATATCAATTTGACGAGGAAAAGGGTTATTCTAACTATAAAATGCTGGCAAATAAGCTCAAATTAACAGAAAGCTCTATCCGAGATTATGTTGGAAGATTATTGAAAAAGCAGATACCTATAGAGAAGACAAGAACAAATAATAAAGAAATTGAACTCACAATTAACAAAAATTTAAGGAAAATAACTAGTTTAAGCACAATTCTTAAACTTAGAGAGCTCTAACTATCGACGATAAAACTTTAAACTTTAGTCATTTTAATAGTTAATTTGCTCACCGAATAACTAAATCTCTCTTTTATTTGTTTGATTTCTCTTTATTTTCCCTATCCTTACACTTTCATACTCTTTTTTTAATTAGTTTTCTTTTAATCTAATTATCCTCACTTTATGTTTCTTGGCTCTAATATTCACTGATATTTTGAGATTTTTTTGAATTTTTAATTGATTTAACTCTCACTTTTGCTTTTTTTACCATCTTTTCCTTCATATTTTCAGGTATAAATACCCTCTTTTTACCATTTTCCTCTATTATCTCTTCTATTAGGCCCTCACTTTTTGATTTTATAGTGTTTATTTGGCCTCTAATAGTTGATCTCTCTTTTCCAAGCATTGCAGCTAGATCATCGTAACTAAGTTTCATGTCACTATTTAAAAGTACCCACACTATAGCCCTTTCAGTTACTGAAAATTGGTCTAATTTTGGTGTTTGAACAGCTGTTTGAACAGCTGTTTGAACAGCGTAAACAGCTGTTTGTTTGTTAGACAGCTGTCTGGGTGTTTTAAACACCCTGTTTGTTTTTAATTCATTCATCATAGCTAGTACATTTTTAAGGCTTTCAATTTCATTTTGAATCGACGATAAAACGTCTTTAACATCATCCATGTCCTTTTTTTGAATATTTTTTTCAGAATCAAGGTGTTTGATCCAACCACTAACAGAAGCAATATCTTTTTTTACACTTTCAAAGCCTTTTTTTGTATCTTCTTTTATCTGTTCAATCTCTTTTTTTCTAGAAAATAACCAAACCATAATATATTTTGTAATATATACTTTAAATACTTTTTCTTTTTCGACGCTAAAAACCCAAAAAAAGAGATAAAAAACCACCAAAAACACAACAAAAAATAACAACAAAAATACAAAACAAACAGCCTGTCCAAAGAACAAACAGCAAAAAACACCCATAAACAGCCTGTTTAAACACCCCTAAACACACTGTTTAAAAAACAAACACCCAAACAGCAAACAAACAGCCTGTCCAAAAACAGCAAAAACCAAAAACAATCTCCGACGATAAACCCTTTAAACACCCTGTTTAAACAGCAGAGTATGATTAAATTTAAGATAATTTTTAAAAATATAATCTAAAGAACCACGCCCTTGAAAAGAAAACATAACTAAGCTAACCTAAGTGCACAATAAACATTATAGCCAAGAATATAAGTGTTTAAATATAATTACAAATAATTTTTAAAATGGAAAAAGAATCAAATATGAAAAGTGTCTTTGAAATGGATATGGTGCTAGTAAGGGAATATCCTTTAGTATCTTTTAATGGAAAACTTGTTGTATACGATCCCCTTGAGCACACCTTAGAGAAAGGGGAAATTGCAAATTATTTTGATACAGAAACACTAGATGTTAAAGAAGGAGCAATTACAGATGTAAGGTATTCAAATCCTTTTAAATTTCCAATTTATATTATTGATGGAAAAGGAAATATGTATCACCGTGTTTGGCCAAAGGTCGACTCTTTTGGAAATGTTTTAAGAGATCAGAGTGTTGTTGCAAGGGAAATCTTATCAAAGACTTCTCCAAAAGAAGCAAGAAAACTAATAAATAGTTTAGAAAAAGGTCTTGTTAACAAAGCTAACCTAAGTGCACAAGAATCTCAACAACCAGTTTCAGATCATCCTTTAGAGGAAGGAACAGTTGGAAGAACGCAAAAAATATTTAATCAGATTACAAGAAAACCAATAACTTTTAAGCCATTGCCTCAAAAGCCTTAGAAAAAGCGCTTAAAATTCTTAATTTCTCAAAAAAACAATTTTATGTGTGAAAACTTCGCACAATATACATTAGGAGTAGTTCGTATTTTTTAACCCGAACGGTAACTATTTTGTAGTTTTCGTATTTATTTAAATATACGAATGTTCTTATTTTTAAATGCCAGCCATAATTTGTAAAAATTGCGGAAAAGAGGTAATTGCTCATTCAAAACAATTATGCACAACTTGCTATAAACGTTTGCTTTGGAAACCTAAATTAAGGATTTGTGAAAGATGTAAGCGAGAAAAATTTCACCATGCAAAAGGGTTGTGCTCTGGGTGCTATCAGAGTGTTTTCAAGCTCGAATCAAATAAAGCATGGAACTATAAAAAATACCATAATCTAGATTTGGAAGAATATAGAAAATTAACAAAAAAGTGTGTTATTTGCGGTTTTGATAAGGTTGTGGATTTACATCATTTAGATGAAAATAAGAACAATAATTATGAGAAAAATCTAATTGGACTATGCCCAAACCACCACAGGATGATCCATAATCTTGAATTTAGAAAAGAAATGAGAAATATTCTTTTGGAAAAGGGATATGTTTTGCCAGAAGATCCAAAATTAGATTTTTCTTTAAATTAATCTAAAACTTTGTATCTCCAGTTATGATATTGATCTCTTTCTTTGCAAACATCTCTAAAATAAAATAAACCTTCATCTTTAAACCCAACATATTTTCTCATGTCATATGTTTTTTCATTTCCCCAATAATCTTCAAAATAAAATCTTACTGTAAAATAATCACCTTTTCCTTCATTGTAAACATAAACCCTGTAGGTATCAGCATAATAGCCAGATTTATCTTCTTTTATATGTCTGCCATATGAATCATAATTTCTATCTGAATAGTCTGTGCCCCAATCCCAAATATGTTTTTTAATAGGTTCATATTCTGAATAATACCTTCTGTCTCTATCTTTAATATAATAATATGTTTTTTGAGTAGGTTTTTGAATAACAGTTATTGTTTCTTTAGTTGCCACATTCTGGTTTTGAGGTGTTTGAACAATATTATGCGAATTTACAGTATTATATGAATTTGATATAACAGAACTTGTTGATTTTGAGTTTCCAAAATTTAATCCAATTAAAATCATTATAAATACAAGAACAATAAAAACCAACCCAATCAGCATTTCAATAGCTCTATCTCTTTCCATAATTCCATAAAATTATTTGATTATATAAGCATTATTGCATTTAATAGCTATTATTAAAAAATTACAATAAAAAATAAAAAAATAAAAAAAATTCCCCTATTTTCTAGGTTTTTCTTCTGTTTTTGGTGTTGCCATGTTTACTTTAAGGGGTCTTCCATCAGCATCTTGTCCTTCCATTTCTTTTATAGCTTCTATTGCAGATGCTTCTTCCTCAAAGGTAACAAAACCAAAACCTTTTGATCTTCCACTAGATTTGTCAGCAATAACAATTGCTTCTTGGATTTTTCCAAACTTTTCAAATAAATCTACAAGTTCTTTAAACCCATATCTAAATGGTAGATTCCCAACATATATTTTGTTTGTCATTTAAACCTCCAATCCATTCTATCTACCAAAAGAAATTTTTCTTTTGTATATTCATATGTTTTTCAGATTTTATAAAATTAACGATCCAAAACTATATAAAGAAGTTCGCATAATCAATTGAATGAATCAGAAAGAGGTTAAGGTAAAAGCAATTATCTTTGATGTTGGAGGTGTTTTACAACTTCCAAAAACACTTGTAAGGTTAGTTCAAGACACACACTTAGTCGGTGTTCCAGCACATTGCGGGCATAGAAACAAGAACATTCACGAATATCTTGCAAACAAATTAAAGATAGTTCTTGATCAATGGTTTGATGCAATAGATACTGCTTATGCAAAATCAATAGAAGGGAAACTAACAGAAAAGCAAGTTTTAAATGTAATATCTAAAAACTTGAATGTGGGCAAAACCAAATTAAAAAAATGGTTGATTGGAGCATATAGAAAAAATGTTTCATTAAACAAAGAATTATTATCTCAAGCAATTGAATTAAAAAAACAAGGATATAGAATTGCAATTTTATCAGACCAATGGCATTTTTCAAAATTAGCTTTAATGCCGAGAAAATTAACAAAACATTTTTCTCCAGTTGTTGTTTCATGTGATGTTGGAGTTAGAAAACCAAACCAGAAAATCTATAGCATTATTCTAGAAAAATTAAGATTAACACCTTCAGAATGTTTGTTTATTGACAATCAAGAATGGAACATAAGGCCTGCAAAGAAATTAGGTATAAAAACAATATTATTCAAAAATAACAAACAGCTGTTTAAAGAAAAACAATGGAGAAAGTTGTTTGAACAGCCTGTTCCAAGGCCCTTAAAATGAACACACAAGAATTTCTTAAAAAAATAGAAGTTGAATTAAAAATATCTAAAAATTCAGATTATACTTTACAAAGATATATGGATTTAAATAAAAAATTTCTAGAATTTATTAAAAAACAGCCAGAACAAATAACAGAAGATGATGTGAAAACATATGTTGCAGAAAACCTAAGTGATAGGGCAGCAACTTCAATAATTGTTTTTTTAGCAGCAATAAAATATGCATATTCTTCAATTTTAAAAAAAGACATAACCTCTTCTATAAAAAGACCTAAAAGAGAAAAAGCATTGCCTGTTGTATTATCTAAATCAGAAATAAGAGCATTAATAGAAAATTTAGAAACAAAAAAATCTAAGTTAATGGTTTCTTTAATATATGCTTGTGGAATGCGTGTTTCAGAGATAGTGTCTTTGAAATTAAATGATTTTGATTTTTTAGAGAAAGTTGGGCAAATTAGGCAAGCAAAAGGAAAAAAAGATAGGGTGTTTAATATTCCAGAATCTCTTTCAAAAAAACTTGAAAAGCAAGTAGAAACTCAAAGAGAATTAAATCAAGAATATGTTTTTTCAGGAAGAAACGGAAAAATGACTTCTAGAAATTTACAAAAAATAGTTTCAAAAGCAGCAAAAAAAGCAGGAATAAACAAAGATGTTCATGTTCATACATTAAGGCATAGTTTTGCAACACACCTATTAGAAAATGGAGCAGATTTAAGAATTATACAGACCCTGCTTGGGCACTCTTCAATCTCAACGACAGAATTATACACCCATATTTCAAATCAACAAATTAAAAAAGTAAAATCCCCATTAGATGTAATGTAAAATGGAAAATAAAAAAAATCCAAACAAAATTTTTGGAATAATTTTAAAGATTTTATTAACTATTTCTGCAATTGTTTATGTTATTTTAGTTATAGAAGAATTAACTCATCCAATTTATAATTCTGTACTTGGGGCAATCATGATTGTTCTTATGTTTTTATTTTTTCTAGTAGGATATTTGTTTTTATATAAAGATGAAAAAATTTCGGGATGGATTTTTATGGTTTGGTACGGGATTTTGTGGGTTTTGGCACTTTGGGTTTGGTCTGATGCAGGCATGGTTTTATTGTTTGGAACCATAATACCTATCTTAGGGGCCATTATTTTAATTAAAGCATATTTTAAAAAAATAAAGACATTAATTTTAAAATGGAAGAATTAGAAAAACTTAAACAAGAAAATTTAGAATTAAGAAAAGAAATTGAAAGATTAAGTCAACAAAGAGGTAAAAATCAGAAGATGGGAATGGCAAGCAAAGCAAGTTCTGGAAAAATAATGTCTAAACCTGCTTTTGGATATAAAATAGAACAAGGAAAATTAATAAAAGATGAAGAAAATTCAAGAAAAATTCAAGATTTATTTCAAGAGTTTTTACATGAAAATGTTAGTTTAAATCATCTGGCTAGGAAATATGGTTTTTCTGTTAATGGAATTAAGAAAATTCTAAGAAATTTTACATATATTGGAAAAATAAAATTTGATAATCAAACACACGAAGGCCAGCATGATGCAATTATTTCCTCAACAGATTTTAATCATGTTCAAGATAAGTTAGATAAAATTTTAAAGAGAAATTAGTAAAAATTATTTTGTAATTCAACCATTCCTTTTTTTAAAAAAAAGCAAGAATCATTTTTGATTTTATATGCAGTATAATCACACCCAAGAAGCCTTGTTTGTTCTGGACCATCTTTACGAAGATAAGACTCTTTTGGGTTTAAATTAAATCCAGATCCACACATGGTATATAAGGAGATTGTATCTGCACCATAATTAGTAAATTGAATATTCACTGGAGCTTTTTCTTTTTCACAACTTGCCCCTAAAAGCAACAATCCCCCAATTAAAAAATTCACCAATCTTTTCATAGTTAATAAAGATAAAACCTATTTTTAAAGATTATTATAATAGATTTCTAATTAACGTTTAGAACTTTGTCTCTTAGCTCTAGCCTTTGAATCTCCAGGCTTATAAGCTTCTTTTCTTCTAACATCTGCAACTAAAAGATTTCTATCATATTCTAAAAAAGCTTTTTCAAGTTCTTCAGATTTTGTGAAATTTAAAATTCCCCTTGCTAAAGCAAGTCTTGCAGCATCAATTTGCCCTTTTTCACCACCTCCACTAGTAGTTATTTTTGCGTCAAATTCCAGTTTACCTAAAACATTTTCTGCAATTTTTAAAGGCTCTAATATTTTTAACTTATCAAATAATTGTAATCCATTATAATCTTTTTTATTTATTGTAACTTTTCCAGTACCTTTAACCATATTAACTCTTGCAACTGCTCTTTTTCTTTTTCCTGAACTAACTATCCTATTCATTTTAATTTTGTTTCTTCAAGTGCACAACTTGAATTGATTTAATTTTTTTAGGTTTTTCAACCTCCAGAACTTCTTTTCCTTTAAATTCTTCAGGTATTTCATTATAACATTTTAATCTTTTCCAAGCAATTCTTCCTCTTCCAACTCTGTGGTCTGGGAGCATGCCTCGTATGGCTCTTTTTACTATTTTTTCACTTGATCTATGGTGTTTTGGACCTTTTTGACTTGAACCAAATCTAGATCTTTTTTCAAAAAACTCTTCTTCAATATTTTTTTTATTTCCTGTTATAATAACAGAATTACAATTAATTACATTTATTTCTTCACCTTTTAACAATAATTTAGCAACTAAACTAGCTAATCTTCCCATTACCATGTGTTTTCCATCTATTATTTTCATTTTTTAATTATTTTAACTGCTTTCGCATCTTTATTATCTTTAATTTCATCCTTTAACAATCTTACTTCACAATTTGATTTTAACAACTTTTCCCTTGCAGTTTCAGAGAAATTTATAGCAGCAACTCTAATTTTCTTTTTAACTTCTCCAACAGAAAGAACTTTTCCAGGAACAACAATAATATCTCCTGCTTTAGATTGCTTTTCAATTTCATCTAAATTAATTGAATATTGTTTTCTAGTAGGTCCAGATAATATTGAAGCAAGTTCTAACCATTTTTTATTTTTCTTAGCTAAAATTATTGTTGCTACTAGCTCTGGATTTTTCTTTTTAATTAATTGGTTTTCAATTTTAGTTTTTGTTTTTACCATTTTAATATATTTTTACGAGAATTAGATTTCTAATTCCCGCTAACGCTGAACGAGTTCAACTCGCAGGTGTAATTTGTAGCTTTTGTTTGTTTATAAAGTTTATGCAAACAATAATTTCATTTAAAGGAGAGGTTATTGTAAGGGGAAACTTGGTTCCCCTCAAATGCAAGGGACAGGATTTGAACCTGCGTAAGCATAAGCTAACAGATTTTGAGTCTGTCCTGTTTGACCGCTCCAGCACCCCTGCATATAAAAAATTAAACAATAAAGTGTATAAAAAGCTTTATACTTCAAAGTGTAACCATTGTATAGAAACAACAGAATACAAAGATTTATAAATAACTTTAAAGTGGTAAATTTATGGAAAATAAAGCAGATTTGACTCAAGAAATAGGTTATTCTCAATTGGAAATACCTGAAATATCTAATTTTTCAGATCAAAATGCTGATTTTGAAGATCTTGGAAAAGAAAAAATAAGTGTGTTAAAAGAAGCTATTTCAGACATTCAAATCTTAATTCAAGAGAGACAAGACCTTAGTTTAGAAATCTTAGGGGAAGGAGAAATTCTTAAAACAGAAATTAATAATTTTCTTTTAGATAATGATAATCCAGAGCTTACAGATAGAGATGCTTTAATGGAAAAAACAAGTTTAAGATCAAAGAAAATAGCAATATCTGAATTACAATTAAATGAAAAAATAGATTGTTGGAAAGATATAGCTGTTTTAAAGAAAGAACTAAGAATATATGAAAAAGAACTTAAAGAAAGACAAGGAAGAATTGAATCTCTAAATAAATTATTAAGGGAGACAGAATAAAATGTTACAAGGATCAATAACAGTCGAAGAATTAAGTAGAAAATTAAAACCTTTGTTCGGAGATAAAATAGATAAACTATATCTAAGATATTCTATTGCAGATTCACTTGATGAAAAAAACGAAATTTTACAATTTTTAAAAGTATTATATGAAAAAAACCTAAGTAAATTGCTAGATCAAGGAATTCTTTTAACCCCCCCAAAACAAAAAGATGTTCAAGGAGAATATCCTCTTGCTCAAGTAAGCTATAACAACAAGAATTTATTTTCTTTTGGTTTAAATGAAAGAGACTGGCCAAGACATGTTTGTATTAGTGGAATGAGTGGAAGTGGTAAAACTACTTTTGCATTTAATATTCTTAAAAACTTAATTGAAAAAGATAAACCTTTTTTAGTTTTTGATTGGAAAAAATCTTTTAGACCTTTAGCAAATGCAAATTCGGAAATGTTAGTATTTACAGTAGGAAACGATGCTGTAAGCAATTCATTTAAAATGAATATAAATCAACCCCCAAAAGGTGTTGAACCAAAAGAATGGATAAATGTTTTATGTGATATTTTAACAGAAAGTTTTTGTGTTTCTTTTGGAGTTCATAAAGTTCTTTTAGAAACATTAGACGAGATGTTTGAAAAATGGGGAGTTTATGCAGGTGGAAAACATTATCCTAATTGGCAACATGTTAAGAAAATGTTAGAAATAAAATCAAAAGAATCAAAGGGAAGAGAAACTCAATGGTATGAAAGTGCATCGAGAATTGCAAGTGTTTTAACTTTTGGAGCTTTTGGAAAAGTTATAAATTATGAAGGCAAAAAGGCATTGCCTATTGAAGATTTATTTCAGAAAAAAGCAATATTTGAATTAAATTCATTAGGAAATATCGAGAAGAAATTCTTTTGTGAATTTATGTTAACTTATATATACAAGTTAAAAAAAGCAAAAGAAAACAAAGTAGATGATTCATTTAATTATGCGATTTTAGTGGATGAGGCTCATAATGTTTTCTTGAAAAATAAAACAAATTTCCTTTCAGAATCTGTGACAGATATGGTTTATAGGGAAATGAGAGAATATGGAATAAGTTTAATTTGCTTAGATCAACATATTTCAAAATTAAGTGATACTGTAAAAGGAAATAGTGCTTGTCATATAGCTTTTCAACAGCAATTACCTGAAGATATAAGAGATATTAGTAATTTAATGCAATTAGGAGATAAAAAAGAATATTTTTCAAGACTTCCAGTAGGTTCTGCAATAGTGAAATTATCTGAAAGACACAATTCACCTTTTCTTATTCAAGTTCCTTTTGTAGATTTAAGAACTAAGATGTTTAGTGATGAAAAAGTATCTTTAAGAATGGATTGTTTAATCAAAGAACTTGATATTAAGAAAAATGATCATGAATTTGAACAAGCTTTAGTAGGAGAAGAAAAACAAATCTCAATTGAAATACCTATTACTCAAAAAAAACAAGTAATCGAGACAGTTGAACAATCAACAGGGCAGTTAACAGAACAAGAAATTAAAATAACAGAAACATCTGCTATAAAAGAACAATCCTTAACTAAAACACAAGAGGTTCTTTATGAATTTACTTTAAATAAATTAAATCAAGGCCTAGAATTTAAAAAAATAGAAAATTTACTTGAAACAGGTTTAGCAGATTCATTATACACTTTACAAGATGTTTTAATTGTTATAAATAAAGCTCTTAAACAAAGATTAGACAAAGGTGCAACAGCAGAAACAAAATTAAAGAGTTTTTTAAATATTCAAGATACAAATGTAAAAGAAGATTTAACAGCTGATGAAAAGAGATTTATATCTTTCCTAGATATAAATTTAAATCATGAATATTCAACAATAGAAATTTATAAGAAAGTAGGAATGTCTACTAGAAAAGGAAATATTATTAAAAATAAACTTTTAGAAAAAGGATTAATTAATATAGAAGAGAAAAAATACGCAAAAGGTTGGAAAAAATTAATTAGACCTTCAATTTCATATTCACTACAAAACTAAATAAAAACAAAAACATCATTTCAAAAAGCAAACATAAATCGTCAAAACATATAAAGAACAAACAAAATATCTTAAAAAATATTTAACTTGTTCCAAATATAAAAAATAGATTTATGCCTTTGTATTGAAATACCTTAATTGACCGAAACAGGACAATTAAAGACCAGTGAAATACCCAAAACCTGCTGAAACATGCATAAATTAGGCACTGAAATACCTGAATTCTAATTAGAAATAAATATGAAATACCTTTTAACAGGATTTTTTATCGTCGAAATACCTATTCGCGCGAACTCACACGGACTCACGCACGCGAAATATGTTTTGAATATATAATTTTAAACTGAAATAAGTCAATAAACATAAACATTCATCAAAATTTTGTCAATTATGGAAACTTTAATTAAGTCAGACACAATTATTTGTATCTTTATTTTCTTTGTAATTTTTGTAAGCTGGATTGCATGTGAAATCTTCAGCACAAAATCAAAAACAAAGCGAATTCCTTTTAGAATTTCTGTGGGGTGTGGAATTTTTGTTGTTATAATGATTCTTCTAGACATGGCTAATTTTTTTCAAGCACATCTTCCCCAATAAACTTAACTCCCTTGTAGTTCAACTTGTTAGAGCATCACTCTTCAATGTGAAGGTTCTAGGTTCGAATCCTAGCAGGGGAGCAAATTCAAATTAGTAAGTCAATTAATCATTACAAACAAAAAACTTTTCAATTATGAAAACAACAATTAAAACAATCCTTTGGATTGTAAGTTTCCTTTCGGCGATAACAATCAACCTTGATGCTAATGCACAAACTTCCGAGAAGAGTCCTTATGACTCAATTCCGATAACGAGGACAATGGTTATAGATATGGTGTATGCAGGAATATTATCTAATGTGAATTTTTCTACAGATGGCCCTTCATGTCAATACAGGAGTTTCTTTCAGGGTCGGCAGTATGATGACATGGAAGCCTACAAAATGGTTTGCATTTAAAACCTGGGGAATTGCTCAAGTAGAATCTGTCGGAAATGTTTCGGGCATGGCTCAAGCATGGATTGTGTTTTATCCATTGAAGGATTTTTCAATCGAGGCAGGATATAGGTCAACTTTACCAACAGAACAACGACCACTTCCACCTACTGCCAACTCTCAATTTGAAACCTGGAGTGAATGCCAAATTGTTGGAGCAGCACCAAACATTAAACTAAAATACTCTGGGCAAATTTATGATGCTGGGTTGGGTCTTGCATATAGAAATGGGGGCTTAGAATATTCTGCGATGGTTGGAATTAAATTTCTGAAAATTTCTGGGTGGTACAATCAACCCACAAAACAAGGAGGATTAGCATTAACCCTTGATACAAAAGATGTTTATAATACCCTCGTACTCAAACAAGATGTTTTAGCCAACATCATAATAATTCATTTGCCTCATGGTTGGGAGTTATATTCTGATAATGGCGTGGATATGAAAATCAATAAACTAGTTCGGTGTGAAACTGGGATCTTAAAGACTTTTGAGTCTAAATTGATTCGGGGACTATGCGGTGTGGGATATAATCATGTTGATAAATCAATAAATGTTTATTTCTTCCCACATTTTTAACAAATTAAATCATATAGGGCAGAGCTATTTAGTTTTTGAGAATAGTGCTTACTGATGTTTTTCATCTTCTGAATCAGCTCTTGCCCTTTTTTAAACTTAGGATTTTTTTAATTTAATATAAATATTTTTTAACTTATGAGCAAAAACAATTTCATACGCGTCCGAAGAGTTGGAATAAACAAAATCCTTTTTGAGGTTTCTTCTCCAACTGAAAACAAACTCCCCTTTGGAATGCAAGCTTCAACATGTTTTGGAGCAAACATATATTTCCATAATAATAAAATGTCAGGAATTTCTCTTACAGGTTCAATGTTTTTTCCAAAGATCATGTTCGAGAAAGGTCCAAGAATATTGACTGGGGTGGGAATAAGATTAAATCCTCTGGATCAAGAGTCAAGTTCTTTTAGATTCTTTCACTTGAGCATTTGTTCATTTGAAGATTTAATTCTTACTTTTGAAGACAAAAAATTTATAGAAGCAGTTTTTCTTTCTGCTACTTTAATTTCTAGAAAAGGAAGGATCCATAACTGTGGAAAACTCGTAATCTCTTCAGTGGGAATTAGATCTGAAAACAATCTAACTGGGGATCCTTTAGTGATTCTTTTCTGATAAAACATACAGGAAGTAGTTCAAACATCATAGCAAAAAATCCCAAACTTCTGCGCCAATAAATTTGGTGGATGTTTTTCTACTTCTTGTTTTTTATTCTCTGTCTGTTAATCAACAAATTGTAAAAATAAATATAACATTAATTTATTAAATATGGAACACGAGATTGATAAGTCCAAAACTAATGATGTAACTGGATGTTTGGAGTGTGATTTGGCAAAGAATCCAAAAGGTCACGAAATAATTAAGAAGCATTTTGCAAATCCATGTGAATTATGCCCTTTCTCACGTCCAAGAAGAGAAGAAAAATAACTTAAGGTCTAGGATACGCAACATATTCTTTATGGTATCAAGCTCAGGGAGAGAATTAGGTCCAAACCCTGTCTTTTTTTTCATTGTTCAAAATGTCAAGTTAAACAGGTTGAGTTAAAAGTATTTGGGAATTGAATATTCATTTTTTAGACCAAGTTTCCATATAGTGAAGTTGGACTTTTAGCTCGCCTGTTTTTTTAATTGAAAGAAATATCACGATCTTTGAATCGGATCAACATATAGAAAAGAATAAATTAAATAAAAATAAATTTTAAGGAGGACAAAAAATCATGAAAAATTCAAGAAATTCAACATCAATTTGGACGATTGTTCTAAGGGGTGTTTTCATGGCACTATTATTATGGACTTTTTCAGAGAGTGTAAATGCTCAAACAGAAATTTCAAACTATGGAAAGGCCCCAAAAGGTTTTTCAATAAACCATTATCCCAATGTAGGGAGAATTATTTCCTATGTTAAGTATCAAGGTGAAATTATGGATTCAATTAGTTTATGTTGGTCTACTGGAGGAAGAATTATTGCTCCGGAGCTGAATGGAGTAACTAAAAAATTTATTTTAGAAGCATACCTATTAAAGGACACGCTTTTTAAAACAAAGATTTATTCTGGTTTTTTTCGTAAAGATAAATCAATATTTACCAAAGAGGAGAGAGATACCTATATATTTATGTCTAAAAGAGGGCATCTCTACACCTGTGAAAGAAAAGATGTTTTAACTGGAAAAACAAAAAAAGAATATATCTATCCGATTGTTGCAGGATTTATTGTTTTAGTATCTTTTATCTTTGGAGCGATTGGTTTTATAAAGAGCATCCTAAATTATCATATGATATCTTGGGTATTTTTGGTACCTTTTTACATAATTTCTTTAATAGCCATATTTTTTCAATGGGGCGGTCCGAGCTCTTCCTCTACAATAGTCTTTGGGATTTGCTTAATTGGATTTCCTCTGTTGGCTTGTATTTTGCATTTAATCATATTCATACCATTAATAAATCATTTAGAAAATAAAGCCCGGAGAAGGGAAATGAGAATTAAATAAATTAAGCTTAATTTAAAAAGGAGGATCTTAACCATGATTAAAACAATTCTTATTGTAGGGGTGTTAGTAATTGCAACAACCTTACTAATCTCATTTAGGCATGCAATTGTCTATAAAAAAACTGAAGACAATAAATCAAAACGCAAAACATTATTCTGGTTCATATTTGCAAGCGTTCTCGTGATCTCCCTAATTTCCTTTTTATTTTTCCATATTGGAAGTATTTTTGATGTTTATGGAACACTTTCTCTTGTAGGATTTGCTACATACGTTATAGCTTTTCTTATCTTGGATCCTCTTCCAGTTGAAAAAAAGGGAATAGAAAAAGAAAAGGGGAATTCATAAAAAATAATAACTAAAAAATCAAAACCTCCCGAGATAAATAAATAGGGAGAGTAGTTCAACATCATGAAAAATACAAACAACCATTGTAGGGATCCTCCAGGAGGATTAGCCAGCACAATTGAACATTTAAAGAAGCATTGAAGCACACTATCAACTAACTTTTAAATTTTAATTTATTGGTTTGGCAAAAATAGTCTAGCTTATTTGCTTTTTGTTCACAGAGAATAAAATAAATTAATAACTAAACAATCACGTAACATGAATAAAACACCGAATGCAAATACTGCAGAAATCTTTGAAAAGAACATTGTAAAATGTGCTTCTTGTCAACATCTTCCAGAATTAAAGAAGATGCCAAACAAAATTAACTTACTTGGTAAAGACATCAAAGAAACCTGCCCAAATTGTGGAGCTGGAGCTTTACGAGCCGAACCAAAATAATCCAGCTTTGAAAGCTTCGTCTTTCTCTAGATTTTCTTTTCTTTTGAAAGGCGGAGCTTTCTTTTAATTTGAAAAAAATAATCGATCAGTGAATCGGATCAACATATAATAAGAATTATAATAAAAATAAATCATTAAAAAAAACAAATTTAAAAATTTAAATCTAAAAGTAGGAGGACTTTTTTATGAAAACAACAAATTTTTTAAGAATTGCAAGCATTCTTGTAATTTTATTAATCGTGGTTCCAACATTTGTAACAGCTCAAACTTTTGATTCTGCAACCAAAGCCAACAAAGTATTGGGTCAAAACATGATCTCAGTAGTGAACATTGCAGTTGCAGCATTTTTAATAATTGCATTGGTGGTAACAATAATCAGAGAAATAAAAAAAAGCCTGCAAAATCCAGAATCAAAAACATCCAGATTTACATATTGGTTATGCAACACCTGTGGAGGTGCCAGCCTGAGGTTTTTTGTAATAATTGCTATTTTGGCCGGAATGTTTTTTATAGGAGGATGTTCAAAACAAACAACCCTGCCTGCACCAGAATCCTATAATGAAAAACTCTACTTTCAAGTATATATTCACAATGTTCCAGAAGGATACAGTGTTGATGCAACCATGTATGTGGATTTTTATAAGGAAGGGCAAACTCTTTCAGGATGGGTTACAGATGTGCGGGATTCTATTTGGCCAAATTATTCTTCTGGCACAGGCTCTTGTGATCGTATTGGTGCTAGATATGAGGCTCAACTTTCATTGAATTTAATAAATGAAAAAAAAGAAAGATTCGAATGTTCTGTTTATCCTCTTTGGATAGTGGGATTCATGGAGCAAAATCAAGAGTTTCATTTTACATTCAACGGTTTTAAACAGCAATGATATAAATGAAGGGGTAGGTTCTTTTCAAATTAGTTGGCATACTAGTCTGCATTTTTCAACTTTACCTGTCCCTCTTTTTCAACAGCGTATTTTAATATTTTAAAAACCAGAATCATGAAAGACTTAATTAACCTATTTGCAACGCTCGCAAAAGTTTTGTGGAAAGAAAAATGGTGCATGATACCATTAACAATCATCGCAGCCCTAACTTTAATAATAGTATTAACTACAATCGGAGGAAATTACACAAAAAAAAATCCTTCGTGGAAAACCCGCTTTGAAAATCAAAGATAATTCAATACATATATTAATCTAAAGAGAAAAACAAGTAATAATCTTTTAAGGGCAGATACCACTCTAATCGTTCTTTATAGTGCTTTGTAAGATGTGTACATCTTTTAAAAGGAAAACTTCCTAGTTCTGCCCTTTTTTCATTGAAGATAATTTTTCAATCATCAGAATTGAATAAAAATATTTCAGGGCCAGTTGAATTTTGGTAGGTTTGATTTGTCCTCCTTCCAACCAAGATTCTCTGGCTCTTGTTTTTTAATTTTTCTAGAGGACAAACAAATAGCAATTCACAAAATTATAAATTAATATTTGTCAATTATGAAAACAATTTTAATTTTTGTGTTTTCATTGTTTTTTTCAATGGGAATGCAAGCGCAAATTGAAGCCGGGGATGTTTTCTCTGGAGCTTTAAGATTTCTAACTACAAATCCAAAAACCGCAAACAGGATGAAACCTGGAGAAAAGGTTGCTTTAAATTTGGTGGGGGAATTATTAAAGACTCAAGCAAATAGGAACCACGATTTGAGAGTAGCTTCTCAAGGAAAAGACCAAATAAACATAAATTACGGAAATGGGACTGCGTCAATTGTGAGAGATGTTAAGGGAAATATTTATTTGCTTTTGGAAGGAACAGTTTACCCTATTAGTAAAGAGTTTATTGAACAGGCATCTCAAAATCAAACCCTCTCGAGAGTTCCTTCTAAAATTTATTTGCCAGGATATGATGAAAAGCAAATGGAAGAAGAATTCACAAAAGTAAAATTAGGCATTTTCTTATTTTCATATTATCATGATGATAACATGGATGGTCATAGAAATTTTGAAGAATTTCATGGAAAAACCCGTAATTTTGAAGCAGGAAAAGCAGTGAATATCTTTGTCGGGCATTTTCACATCAAGAAAAAAAATACAGCCATCTCCAAACTAGAAGTTATTGATTCTCATGGAAAGATCGTCCACACAAATTCACAGAAAAATTCTGGGCTTTTTGGATATGTAACTTTCTGGTTTGGAGTTCAAATAAATCTCCCAGGAGATTATTCTATAAATGTGGTAATCTCAGATATTAATGGAAACGGAAAAACAATCGGAACCACCCATTTAAGGGAAGCTGTCAGGATTTTCTGATTTAATTCCAACAAAAGCATAAGGGCAGGCATCGTTCTTTGACATCGATTAAAAATCGAGATTTGGTTTACCAAAAGTCCTGCCCTTTTTTCTTTAAAATTCATTTTAAAAGATATTTGTCATGAAATCAAAAAGAGAAAGAGAAAATAAGATTATTTGAGGATGTGCATTGCTTCTTTTTGCGTTCTCTTTAATTTGCATCCTCTGTTAATTTTTGATCAATTAAATAAATTTATTAATATTTAAAAAACGGAGGTTATTATGAATGAAATCATTGGGCTCACCACAATTATTTCTGCGGTTATTTTCGTAATTTTAGCAATTTTTTGGATTGCTAATGAGATGAAAGAAAACCCAGAGAATTCAAGGATGTTATTCGGATCATTATGCTTTTCTGGGTTTGTAACCCTTTTTCTCCTCATTTGCGATATTGGGGATTTTTTAGGGGAGCATCTTATCAAGTGACTCTTAACCGAGACAAATGTTGGAAAGACCTCTGCTATGATGCGAGATGTTTTTAATTCAAAACAATTTACCCCTAGACAATTCACAAAGTATAAATTTAAAATACATTTATTATGTCATAAAATTTGAAACCAAAAACAATCCGAATATGGATTAATGGAATTGGGATGTTCAGAGATCTTTTTCTTTTATTCTCAACTGTGTATGTAATGTTTCTTGTCCCATCCGAACTAGGCATCTCCCTATTCATAGCAGGATTTCTCAACTTCTGCAGGGGAATTTGCAAGCTTCTTTTACCAGAAGTTAAAACCTCTAAATTTGAAGAGGAAACAAAAGAAGAATAAACTCTTAACCGAGACTAGTTGTTGGTAAGATCTCTGCTGATATAATGCGAGAGGTTTTTTAATTTGAAAATAAAAGTAGAACTTTGAAAAAGAGTTCGAATTAATATATAGATAATTTACAAAATATAAATTAAAAAAAACGGAGGAAACAAATTATGAAAAAAACAAATTTTATACAGAAGTATTTTCTGTTAGTTAGTACCCATCCAATAGCAATTAATGTTATTATTTGGGCCATAATGATTATAGTCCCGGCAATTTTTCAAGAAAGAGGTCTTAATACAATCGCTAACTCTATCTTCCTTTGGACAACAGGAGGAGTGATTTTTCACATGATAATAATATATTGGGTGAGAAAAAAGTACATAACAATGAATCGGGATTTTTATTTTGAACCTAGTGCCTGGGCTTATGGGTTTGTGCCTAAAGAAGGAGAAGGAAAACTCTTTATTATGAAAAAGTTTATTTGGGAAAAAGGAGAAAGATATGAAATCCAAAAACCAAATTTTGGGCCTTTCGCACCTAATTCTTTAATTTCTGTAAAGATAGTGATCCAAGGAAAGCATAAAAACACCCTAATGAGTTTAAAAGGGAAAATAATTTTTGCTTCAGATTCTGAACCAGATCAACTAAAGATCTTTGAAGAATTGTTAAAAAACAAAAAACAAAATTCATCTTCACTGTCTATTAATGCGTATGTTTTAGATATCTTCAGAAAGTTTAATCATCTTGAAAAATATGATGAAATTGTCAAAGATTATTCAGAAGGGAAGATTTCCGAGACTAAATTACTCCAAAGGATAATTGATACTACAGAATTTCCAGAGAGAATATTTTCCTTTGAAAAAGGAATCCGGATGGAATTTGGAAATCCTACTTTTTCAGCTTGTAAAGGTTTTGGGTGTATGACTGAGACATAAATTCATGTTTTATTATTAATTTTTTAAAAAACGGAGGTTAACATGGAATTGCCTGTAATTTATTTAGTAATTGTGCTGGTTTTTGCAGTTCTTTTTATGACAGGAATTTTCCGCGTGGTGAAGGGAATCTTGTTTGAAAAGATAATGTTTAGGAAGCTTTGGAAATGGATAGCACTTACTACAATCTCTTTTTGGATTGGCGTTCTTTTCCTCATCTTTATGTTGTGGAGAAAGTTTCATAAAATTTCACCAAAAAATATCCCCTCTTATTTTCATATAGATTTTTTCTATTGAATCTAATGGGATATTTTTTTTGCAAAAATAACATATGAAATATGCTTCATATATTAATTAAAGAGTAATAACAAGGGAAAAACAATATTTTTTTTGCAAAATTTCCAGAAAATTATAAGAAAAATAACTAAAATTAATTTACTTTAATTTTTTAGCAACTTCATTTAAGTTCTTTTTTAATATATCTAATGCTTTTTCAAATATTTCTTCAGGTGTTATTTGTCCAAATGATTCAACACACACAATCAAATCATCTTTTTTCTTTATATCTAATTTTTCTTTATTTTTAATAGCCAAACCCTCACAAAAATCAATAATCGGTCTTTCAAGATTATCTTCAACAATTATTTTATCGCCTTTTTCAACAATCTTGTTTGGAAATCTTTTTTGAATGTCTCCTAAAAACTTTTTATCTAATGTAATTTCACAAATATCTCTATAATATATTAATCCAGGGGAAAACTTTGAATGGTCTTTTCCTCTTCCAAGTCTTACAATAGCATTTAAATTTAATTCTTGATCCTCATTAAGCATAGTTATTGGCAATTTATTATAAACAACCTGACAATCACCTTTAATTTCTTCAGAATAAACAATACCTTTTTTCTTAAATTTTATTTTTAGTTTTTTTTCAGTATCTTCTTTAAAACCTTTTTCCATTTTTAATGGAATTAATCCGATTCTATGTGAAACTGTTTCATCATAAAGCGGACTATCATTTTTAGAAATTTCAACCTCATCAATTGCAATTATTGCTATTTCATTAACATGTCTTCTAATTGCATTTGCAAGGTTTTCATTAGTATCTGCTTCAAAGCAAATTTTATCTTGTTTTTTGTTTATTAGCTTCATTTTATATTTTAGCCTGTTTTTAAGGATATTTAAATTTATGGTCTTCTACCACGTCTTCCACCTTTTTTCTTTGGACCTCCACGTGGAACTCTGGTTGTATCAAGTATATTTGAGATTCTAAAACCTTCTCTAGAAAGGCTTTTCACAATTGCATTTGCACCTGGACCAGGAGCAGGGTTTCTTGTTTTAGCACGTATTCGAACATAAAGTGATTTTATATTCATATCTTTTATTTCTTCAGATATTCTCTTTGCAATAAACATAGCTATTGTTGGATTTGCTTTCAATCTATTATGTTTTGTAACCATTCCCCCTGTAACTTTTGAAAGAGTTTTTCCAGCCATGTCTGTAACATGAACAATTGTGTTGTTAAAAGAAGTATAAATATTTACAATTGCTTCTGCTTCTTTAGCTACAGTTATTTGGTTTCCTCTAACTGAAGCTTTGTCAACTGGATTTTCTTTAGCTACATTAATGTGATTTCCTTTAACTGTAAGTTTCTCAATAGGTTTTTCCTTCACAATACTAGTCTTTTCTTTTTCTTTATTCGCTTCTGTCATCTTTTTTCTCCTTAGGTTTTTTCAACACTTTTTTTATAGTTATTTTATTTTCTAAATTAACTGGAACAAGATAAGATGGGCTGTTAACTGCTTTTCCATCAACTAAGACTTTTTTATGTGTTATTAATTGTCTCGCAGCTTTTACTGTTGTCGCTAGTTCTTTTTTAACCAATACTGTTTGAAGCCTTCGGTTCAAATAATCTTTTTTATCTAATGCAAGAACCTCACCAATTGAATTAACATTAAAACCACTTTTTTGCAATTTATCAAAAAAAGCTTGTTGCTCTTCTTTATTTGAAGAAATTAAATTTTTAGCTTTTTTTCTCATTATTTTTATCTTAGCCTCTGCTCTCCAAATTTCTTTTTTATTTTTTAATCCAAAATCTTTCTTAACCCCACTTTCTTCATCAAGTCTTGTTTTATCAAAAGGTCTTTTTGGACGCGAATATTGTTTATGTTTTCTTTTCATTTTTTACTTATGCTTTATTTTTCTTTTTAATTCCAGAACCTTTACGCCTATTTTTTCTAAAATTACTTTTAGTTCTTTGACCACGTAAAGGTAAATTGTTTAAGTGTCTTAGACCACGATAACTTTTTATTTTTTTTAATCTTTTAATATCAAATTCTTTTGTAAGATCCAAGTCACTTCCAACTAAATGTCTATCTTTTCCAGTGTTAAAATCTTTTCTTCTATTCATTAAATGTTCTGGAAGGTCATTTCCTTTAACAAAAGTTTCAACTTTTTTTACTTCTTCTTCATTTAAAGAACCTATTTTTCGTTTTCTATCTATTTTTAATTTTTTACAGATTGCATTTGAAAGTGCCCAAGAAACTCCTTTTATCTTAGCTAATCCAGAATAGATAGTCATTTTACCTTCTACATCTTTTGAAAGTATTCTAACTAATCTTTCTTCTTGTCTTTTGTTTTCTTGAGTTTGTTCCATTTTTATCCTACAAAGAGGTTATATCTCTCTATATTTGTTAATTCTTGAAATATTCTTTTTTCAATTGCTTTTTCTGGGTCTGGTAAATTTTGAATTCTTTTTTTCATTTCTTCAAGAGATTCAAATTCTTTTTCTTCTCTAGCTTTTAAAATTTCCTGCATATGTTTTTTTCCCAAGCCAGGAAGTAGTTCAATTTGATGAACTCTTTTGTTTATTGCATCTGCTTTATTAAAAAAGGTTACGAACCTTTCTTCAGAGAGTTTTATTAGGCTGGAAATTATTTCTTGTAATTGGTTTTTTGCAGCTTCTGTGAGTTTTTCTTTATTTAATCTTCCAAGGATATATGATATTTTGTCCCTTTTTCCCTCTCCAATATAAACTCTTTCTCCAATTTCCAATGAACTTTCTTTTCTTGGGATCAGCTCTAGTAAAGTCAAATTTTTATCACCAATAGCTTGCGCTATTGGAAGTCTTCGATTTTCCAAAGGATATCCATTTGGTAAATATTCTAGTATGATTGCATATTCTTCTTTCATTTAAATTATTCTCCTTTCCATAATTTGGATGAATGAAAATTTTATGTTTTCTTTTGCCATCTTCATTAAATAAATTCTTTAATTGTTTGTAATATTCTATTTGTTTCATTTTCATCTAAACTAACATCTGTCAATATTTTGTTAAGATCTTCTTTATCTTCTGGAAGAAAATCCATTAATTTAGCTATATTTCTTGGATGTAATTTGATTATATTAAGTTCTTGCAATTTTTCTTTTAATTCTTTTGCTTTTTCACTTTTTAATTTTGTAAAAGTTTTTACAAATCTTTTTAGTTCTTTATCTTTTATATATTCTGATGCTTCAGATATGCTTAATGGTTCTTTGTGTTCTATCATTTTATTTTTTTTATTGATTTTATTTTTTTTAAATGTATTGGTTGAAGTATATAACTTTTTTCTTTGTTTTGATCCTTTATCTTTACAACATATGATCTCCCACGGGTTTTTCCAACAACACCTGTTCTCCCTTGAAGTCTTAAAGGAAAGCTAGGTCTTAAAGATATTTCTCTTTTTACTGCAACATTTTCTCCTTCTTCAAATTTCTGAAAGTATTTACTAAATTGTAATTTTCCTTTATCTCGTATTTTTTTTCTCTCAGCCATAACTTAACGAAGAAAAAGCCCCTTTAAAAAACTTATCTTTTGGGTTTTCGCTGTATTCGC